>ODAK010000796.1_pt1 | contig 35919 bp, 37 predicted proteins | sample 1539591 | NCBI WGS metagenome assembly ODAK01 (sample SAMEA3539303, study PRJEB22396) | soil metagenome | biome: tundra; feature: field; material: soil | place: USA | collected 2010-05 | depth 0.15 m | reverse complement strand
TGCGACACCAAACCCTCTCCGTCCGCCGCGACTTCTACGGTTACCGGGCGTCCATCACGCATCACCCTCAAGGTGAACCTCCAAGCTCGGGATCAGGACCATCGACAAGCCCAAGGATCCCTGCTCAGCCGGACGTTTCCGCGCCCCCGCCTGCCGGGGGCGCGGTCATTACTGCACGCTCGGGGCTCTCCGACGTGTTGATTTCTGCGGCGGTCGCCGGGCCTCCGTCGCCGGAGTCGCCTGCCGTGCCGTTGCCGACGTAGGTGCTGATGGTTCCGTCGGCGGCCACCTTGCGGACGACGTTGTTGTCCATGTCGGAGATGTAGAGGGCGCCGTCAGGCGCGAGCGTGACGCCCGTGGGATCGTTGAGCTCGGCCTGGACGGCAGGCCCTCCGTCGCCGATATAGCCTCGCGTTCCGTTGCCAGCGACGGTCGAGATGACGCCGTCCGGGGAGACTGTGCGAATGCGGTTGTTGGCAGCGTCGACGATGTAGAGGCGTCCGTCGGGGGCGACGGCCACGCCCTGCAGGTCGTTTACCGAGGCGTTGACGGCCGGGGCGCCGTCGCCGCCGAAACCTGAGCCCAGCCCGTTGCCGACGACGGTGCTGATGATGTCAGACGGCGTGTCGGCGTTGGCCGCCGGCGCGAGGCATGCCGCCGCCAGCAGCCAAAGGACGCTGAGCCGCAGCAGTGCGAACGCTCGGCCGCGTGCCGCGGCCCGCGCCTGAAGTTGCCGTGTCTTCGCTCGCGCCATGTCGCTCACCTCAGTCATCGGCCGAAATCGCGCTGGCATGAAGCGCTTGGCCGGTGCTGCGCAGCTTCAAGCCGGAGAGCGGACCGATTGCGCGCGGCTTGCCATGAGCGACGGGGTAGGCGCGGGACGCGCGTCTGACCGGACGTTCCCCCTGGAGCGGGGACGACTCGGTCCGCCGCTTAGAGCGCTTATCGAAAGCTCAGAGCAGCCGGCCTCAGATGCCCTGCAGCTCCGGCAAGGAAGCCCTTGCTCGGGTTGCCTCCGTTAATCCACGCTTGGCCGAGGTGGTGTCGTGGCCAAGGCCGAACATTTGGAGTTAGAGCGCATAGCCTTGTCTACTCAGGCTCAGCGGGTTAGCACTTGGTGGCATCGCCCAAACGCCACGCGTGGTTGGTGGAAATCATCGTAACGATGAGCCTTGGGGGAGGTGTACGATGAAGTCTGCCTAGCCTCAATCCTTGGATGGCTAGCTCGTCGCTTCAACCGCGGAGTTTGGGCGCTCGGCGCTGGTGGGCGCTCGGCGCGGTAAGCCTGGCTGTTCTGGCGGTCGGTCTTGACGGCACGGTCCTTAGCGTGGCGCTACCCACCCTTGCCGCGAAGTTGCACGCATCGGAGTCTGACCTGCAGTGGTTTTCCTCGGGTTACCTGTTGGTGCTGGCGGCGGCGATGTTGCCGGCCGGGCTGCTCGGCGACCGCTCCGGCCGCAAACGGGTGATGCTGCTCGCCCTGGCGCTGTTTGCGGTGGGCTCGGCGGCGTGCGCCGCAGCGCCGTCGAGCGCGTGGTTCATCGTCGCTCGGGCGCTGCTCGGCCTTGCCGGGGCGGGGGTGATCGTGATGGCTTTGTCCGCCCTGACGGTGCTGTTCAGCGAACAGGAGCGACCGAAGGCGGTTGGGATCTGGGCGGCTGTGAATTTCCTCGCGCTCCCGATCGGGCCGATCCTCGGCGGCTGGCTGTTGACGCACTTCTGGTGGGGTTGGGTGTTCCTAATGAACGTTCCTGTCGCCGTGATCGGGATGATCGCGGTGCGCGTGCTCGTGCCGGAGTCGCGGGCGCCGCGGCGTCCTGGGCTGGACCCGGTCGGGGTCGCCTCGTCCGTCGTCGGCCTGGTCGCACTGACTTACGGATGATCGAAGCCGGGCAGCCCGGCTGGAGCGCCGCCGGTGCACTGCTTCCCATGTTCGCCGGGGTGGCGGCGCTGGCTGGGTTCTATGGTTGGGAACGCCGGCTCACCCGACGCCACGGCCAAGCGCTGGTCGACCTGACGCTGTTTCGCTCGCGCTCGTTCACCTGGGGGGTGATTCTGGCCGCGATCGCACTGCTGGCGATGATTGGCGTGCTGTTCACGATGCCCCAATACTTCCAGGGAGTGCTCGGAACCGACGCGATGGGCTCCGGTCTGAGGCTCGTGCCCCTGATCGCCGGGCTTGTCGTCGGCGCCGTGCCCGCCGACCAACTGGGACGCCGATTAGGAGCGAAGGTCACGGTCGCCCTGGGGTTCGCCGTGCTCACCGGGGGTTTGATTATCGGAACCAGCACCAGCGTCGGCGCCAGCGGAGCATTCGTCGCGGCCTGGATGGCGGTTGTCGGCGCGGGGATGGGGCTCACGCTGGCGACTGCGTCCTCCGCCGCGCTGTCTGAGCTCTCGGAAGAGCGCAGCGGTGTCGGCTCAGCGGTGCTGCAGGCAGTCCAGAAGATCGGCGGCCCGTTCGGCACGGCGATCCTTGGCAGCGTCCTCAGCTCCGCCTATCTCGCTCGCTTGGACCTCTCCGGCATACCAGCAGCCGCAACGCCGGTCGTTCGCCAGAGCATCTTCGGTGGGGTCGCGATCGCTCATCAGGTCCACTCGCTCGCGCTGCTTGACTCAGTCCGGCTGGCGTTCGTGCACGGGATGGACCTTGCGCTGCTCGTATCAGCCGGGTTCGCTTCGGCGGGCGTCGTTCTCGCCCTAGTCTTCCTCCCGCGCGCCAACGCCTTGAGAGAGGCCAACCGCGGACCGTCCGAAACGCCCGTCGCCGTTGTCCTCAACACCTGAGCGACCACCGATCGGGCTGCACGTCCGCAAACAGAGACCGAGCGGCGTGTCGCAGCCGCCGCTCGCGCGTGCCGCACCGCGATATGGTGGTGGCGGCTTGCGCCAAGATTGAAACTAGGTTCATCGGAGGTAATTCATGGCCCTGTTCAGTCGCCGTGCCCGTAACGCCGTCGCTCCTACCGTCAGCGCGCTGGAGACAGCTACCGAGATCTTTGATCCGAATGCCGCCGGAGCGGGATTCATCGTTGGCGGCGCGATCAGCGGCCCGCTTCAGTCCGCCCTCAGGGCGGGGGGCGGGCAAACCGGGGAGCCGACGTCTCCCGAGCGGGCCGAGCGAGCCGCTCGTCGCGCGGCCCGGCGCACCCAGCGTCGCGACCGTTAGCCCCGGGGCTTGGGGCTGCCCGCTAAAGCCCAAGCGGCGACTACGGTGTGGAGAGTGCCCAAGCCGCCGTATTCAGGCGCCGAGCCTCGCCCGCTTGACCGCGATAGGACAGGCGGGGCGGACGCTTCGGACGTGGACGACGGTGCTCATCCGGCTGGCCAGGGATCGAGGGACGGCTGTTCAGGCGCAGCTGGAGCCTTCGCGTAGCGCTGCTGCCACCGGCGCAGCAGCGCGGCAAGGTCATCGGCGCTCATCGGGAAGCCCGCCGAGGTCGGAATCTCGACGATGCCACGAAGCTTGACGTCCGACTTCACAACATCCTTTAGATCACCTACGCCCGCCGGGCCCTCCGCCACAAGCAGGACACGCAAAAGACGAGCTTGACGATCGGCGACCACCAGCGGCTCTCCCCCGCGTGCAGGAGGCGTCTGGGGGTCCCGTGCACGAGCTTGTCGGGATCGCGGACGTTGACGCACACGGACTTCAGTTTCGCTCCGCCCAACTCGCGCTTGGTGATTGAGATGTCAGTGATCTCGGACCACGGGACGAATAGCGAGCGCACGCCGCACTGCTCCAAGCCTTGCGGTCCGATCCGCACCAGGCTGCGAGGTCGGACAACGCCAGGGGCGAATAGGGCAACTCCGAGAACTGCCAAAACGAGACCCACCCAGCCAATCAGCGGGTCATCCATCAGCTCCAAGAGTCCGCCGAATCCGAACAGCACGAGCGTGATGATCAACCACTTGAGGGCGCTGCGGCGTGACTGTCTGAGGACAACCCCTTCCCCGTGGTCCATGCGCGAATCATTGCGCCGGAAGCGGCGCTTGTCCAGCTACGCGGCCTCGCCCGCGGGCGCACAACTGTGCATAACGCTTCGGTTACATACAGCAGTTGTCGCAGTGCCCTCCGACGGCAGCGTGCGGACCGAGCCGTCGATTGCGCTGAATTTGGAAATGAAATCCCAGAGAGAGAGGACGCTCATGCTCGCCAAGGTCACTCAACCCCGAAGGAGAAGGCGGGTCGGCGTCGTTCTTGGTGGCGTCGCAACGCTCGTCGCTCTGATCGCAGCGCCATCTGCGGTGCCAAGGAGCCGCCGATCACGGTTCACACTGCGCTGCTGAGCGCTGCGTTTCATTGCCATGGCTCGCTGCGGAACGCAACCAAGGAGCCGATCCTGCTCGTGACCGGGACCGGTGCCACTGGCGAGCAGACATACGCGTTCGGCAAGGGCGCCTTCGATGCGTTGGGCCACCCGGTCTGTGACGTGAACTTCCCCCACTACGAAACGGCCGATATACAGGTCTCGGTCCAGTATCTCGTCTACGCCATCCGCCGGGAATCCAAGCTGTCCGGTCGCGAGATTGCCGTGTTCGGCATCAGCCAGGGCGGTCTGTTGCCAAGATTCGCGCTGACCTACTGGCCGGATCTTCGCACCAAGGTGACCGATGTCCTCGCCGCAGCCGGCACCGAGCACGGAACGACAGTGCCTCCGTTTGCGAACGGCCGGCGGTGCTCAGCCAGCCGCCCGTGCGCGCCGGCCATCTGGCAGCAACAGGCAGGCTCCCACCTCCTCAACGCCCTCAACGCGCAGCCGGTTGAAGCGCCAGGTCCGACCTCCTGGACCACTGTACGGTCAGCGACCGACGAGGTGGTTCAGCCGCAGACTGGCAAACACCCCACCTCAGCGCTCGCGGGAGCAAGCAACATCCTGATCCAGAACATCTGCCCGGGGCGGAACGTAAGCCACATCGGAACGGCCGTCGACTCGGTCACGTTCGCAGCGTTCGTCGACGCGATCACCCACAACGGCCCGGCAAAGATCTCGCGCCTGCCGAAGAACGTCTGCTCCCACCCATACGCACCAGGCCTTGACGTGGCCACAACCACCGCCTTGTTGGCCGGGTCAAGTGCGCTGATCGGTAGCCAGGAGAAGAACGTGCCGACCGTGAGAGCCGAGCCAAAGGTCTTGAGCTACTTCCTCAGGTGAACCGAGGGCTGGCCCGCCCAGGTCGGTTCGGACTCCATCCGGGTCAGAGCTCGGGCGACTCCTCCTGCTGGGTTCGACGGCTCGTGCTGGGCGCCGGAGGTCAAGCGGCGGATCGACACGCTGTAGTCTCAGATCGCCCGGGAACACGCCCTGTAAGAGATGATTTCCGGGTGTGAGCGAACGGCCGTTCGAAAGTTGGAAGAGCAGAGAGGCGAGAGGCAACATCGGTGAGCGAAACTACGGAGTTCATCATTGGAAGCGAAGTTGCTTGTAGCGACGGCGTCTGCGGGGAACTCAGGCGCGTGGTCATCGATCCCGTCGCCCGCGCGATCACCCACCTTGTGGTCGAGCCAAGACATCGGCGAGACAAGGGTCATCTGGTCCCGATCGAGCTCGTGACATCGACCGCGGAGGAGATCCGGCTGCGCTGCACCAAGGCCCAGTTCGACGTACTCGAGGATGCAGAAGAGACCCAGCTCCTGCCCGGAGCGAGCGGAGACTGGGGCTACGAGCCAGACCAGATGCTCTCGTTGCCCTACTTCCGGCTTGGCGGCAGCGGCATGGGCATCGGCACGGGCGCCACGGGCATGGGCGCCATGGGCATGGGCGCCACGGGCATCCGTGCTCGTCCCCAGGCGGTCACCACTGATCGCGTACCCGCGGGTGAAGTCGAGGTCCACCGCGGCGAGCACGTACATGCCACCGATGGGGCCATCGGGCGCGTTCAGGGACTCGTCATCGACCCCAGCGATCATCACGTGACACACGTCCTGCTCGACGAGGGCCACCTATGGGGCCAGAAGACGGTAGCCATCCCGATCGGCGCTGTGACACATGTCGACGGCGGCGTCCGGCTCAAGCTCACGAAGGACGAGGTGCGGGACCTGCCACCGGTCGAGCTCGACAACCCCGCGTGATTTGAGGAGCGCCCGCGGGGCCGCTCGTTCTGGGCGAAGGCAGGAGGGAACAGCCAGCTCCAGGATTGGCGGGTCAGACGTTGAGGCCAGCTCGTCGTAGCTCGGCGCGGGCGTTTTCCAGCGCGCGGTGACCGTGCGCGGAGTAGCCCACCACGACCATGGTGTGACCGTCGGGTGACAGACATTCGAGTGCTTGCGCTCGCGCTCGATGCGCCATCCCTGGCGCACAGCTTGGGCGAGCAGCTCCGACAGGGCCTTGTCGCGCACGAATCGTGTCATCGCGCATAACGCTACCTGGGCGACGTCGCCGGCTTCTAAGCCGGGCGGAGACGGTCGTGGCGCTCGCGCCGGCCGGCGGATGGGCGAGGGGAGACTCCTACGACGACCTGCTCCGCTCACAACGGACACTGCACGACTCGGCGAAAGTCGCCGCACCGCATGCTGAGACGATGCTGGCCACTCCGCAAGGGCGGCGGCGCGCGACACAGCTCATCACCACCAACTTCGAGCACATCCCGATCGAGCTGCTCGCCCACCAGCTGCTCGGCATCGCGAGCTGCCGGGCAGCCGAACCGCTGATTGAGCACGCGCTGCGCGAGGGATGGAGTCTGGATGCCGATAAGATCACCTGCCCGGTGCGGATCGTGTGGGGCACCGAGGACAAGCTCCTGCCATGGCCCCAGGCCGCCGCCCGCTACCGCAACGATTGGCTGCCGCAACGGCGAGCACGGCCCGCTTGGCCAGACCGCCTCACGTGTGACGGATGGCGGGCGGGGGCGTAGGTTGTATGTATGGCGCTTCGCGGCTTGCTGCTGGTCATGGTGCTGGTGCTCTCGGCCGGTTGTGGGTCACAACATCTTGTGGCGCCGGCGGGGGCCGGGGTGGTGCGTGCGGCGGATCCGCGAGCAGCGGGCGCTGTGCAGACCGCCGATGCGGTGACGCTGCGTGCCGGCAACGCAGCGTTCGCGGGGCGGCTGCTTGCTCTCCTGGCACGTGCTCAGCCGACGGTGGCACTCTCGCCTTTCAGCATCTCCGAAGCGCTTTCGATGACGTTCGCCGGCGCCCGCGGCGCGACGGCCTCGCAGATTGCTGGCGCGCTTGACTTCGGTCTGCCGGCGCCGCGTTTGTTCGCGGCGTTCAACACAGCAGGCCAAGCGCTCGCAGCCGTCAACGGGCCTGAGGTCACGCTGGATGTCGCTGATGCGCTGTACGGCCAGCGCGGGGAGCGCTTTCGCCAGGCGTTCCTTGGCGTGCTCGCGCGCGACTACGGGACCGGCATGCGGATCGTCGACTTCCAAGCGGCCGCGGACGCAGCGCGGGCGGCGATCAACGCGTGGGTCTCTGAGCGCACCCACGGGAGGATCAGCAAACTGCTTGGCCCAGGCGATGTCGACCCCTCCACCAGGCTGGTATTGGTCAACGCCGTCTACCTGAAAGCGAAGTGGCTGCTGGCGTTCGACAAGCAGGCGACGTTCCCCGCAGTGTTTCATTCGCCGGGTGGCGCCGTCGAGGTGGCCACAATGCACCAGACGGGGACGTTTGGCTACCTCCGGGGCGCGGGGTATCGGGCGCTGGAGCTGCCCTACCGCGGTGGGCGGCTTGCGTTCGACATCCTGCTGCCGAACCGCGGCCAGCTTCAGCTGCTGCTCTCAAGCCTCACCAGCAAGGGCCCGCTTCGGCTGCTGCGCGGGCTAGGACCGCAGCGAGTGCAGCTCGCCCTGCCAAAGTTGCGCCTGCGTACCCGCTTCGAGCTCGCCGACGCGCTCAAGGCACTCGGGATGCCGCTCGCCTTCGAGCCCGGCCGTGCCGATCTCTCCGGCATCGGGGGGCAGCCGGGCGACCTCCACATCAAAGCTGTCGTCCACGAGGCGTACATCCGCGTCGACGAGGCGGGTACCGAAGCCGCCGCCGCGACCGGCGTCACGATCAGCCCGACCGCGATTGCGGCGCCTCCAGCGATCCGGTTCGTCGTCGACCGGCCATTCGCATTCGTGCTGCGCGATACCGCGACCGGCGCGATCCTGTTCATGGGCGTCGTCTCGCACCCATAAAGACGACAGGGCGCTCACCACGATCGAGCTCCGATCCGAACTCCCCGACGTGCCCGCCGCCAGCCTCTACCGCCACGTGGCACGCCTCGTAGACGCCGGGGTGCTCGCGGTGGTCGCCGAGCGCCGGGTACGTGGCGCACTGGAGCGCACCTACGTGCTCCGGCTTGCCGCGGCCAGCGTCGGACTCAACGAACTCGCCAAGATGAGCCCCGACGAGCATCGCCACGCGTTCATGGCGTTTGTTGCGGCGCTCCTCGGTGACTTCGACCGCTATCTCGCCCGAGGCGACATCGACCTTCTTCGCGACGGGGTCAGCTACCGCCTCGCCGGGATGTGGCTCGATGACGCTGAGCTGACCGATCTACTGCACGAACTTGTCAGCCTGCTTGCGCCCCGCCTTGCGAACGCACCGAAACCGGGCCGCAAGCGGCGGATCCTCGGGAGCGTCCTACTTCCAGGGAGTGAGACCGACGCCTCGTGAGAGTCCGAAGCGGTTGAAGCAGGCGGAACTCGCCCAGCCACCATAGCCCCAAACATGCAACCACCGACCATCGCCGACCTCGAAAGAAGTGGATCAACGAACATGACAGTCCTCAGGTGTAATCGCGGCCGTGCTGTTAGCCCACGTGACCGGCATCGCCGCCGCTCTCTAGCCATCGTCGTCGCCGCCATCCTTGTTGAGACGGTCGTGCTGAGGCTACGCGGGTACCGGATCGGTGGCAATGTCGTGGTCAGGTGTCACAAAGGCCACCTATTCACGACGATCTGGCTTCCGGGAGCTTCCCTGAAGTCGCTTCGGCTGGGCTGGTGGAGATTTCAGCACTGCCCGGTCGGCAACCACTGGTCGATCGTGACCCCGGTCAAGAAATCCGACCTGACCGAGGAAGAGAAGCGCATCGCAAGCGAGAACAAGGACATCCGGATCCCCTGACCCTCGTCCGGGCCGAGGTCAGCGCCCACGCCTGTATTGGCTGGTGCCGGCGGCGCTGCGGCCGCCGGCCCAGCTTGCGGCTCTAGAAGACGCGCACCGCCACCTCGGCGGGAGCGTCGAACAGCGCGTTCAGCTCATCGTCGAGCTTGACCAGCGTCAGCGAGGCTCCGGCCATGTCCAACGACGTGCAGTACTCGCCGACGTAGCTGCGCGTGACGTTGATGCCGCGATCGGCAAGCTGCTGATGAGCACGGCCGTAGAGGATGTAGAGCTCGGAGATCGGCGTCCCGCCGAGCCCGTTGATCATCAAGGCGACCTCGTCGCCCGACCCGTACGGCAGGTCGGACGCTACGGCATCGAGGAGCTCGTCGATGATCGTGTTGGCGGCGGCGAGCTTCTCGCGCCTACGTCCCGGCTCGCCGTGGATGCCGACCCCCATCTCCATCTCGTCCTCGCCAAGCTCGAACAGCGGCGAGCCCTTGGCGGGCGGCGTACACGAGGTGAGCGCCATACCCATCGTGCGCGTCACGGAGTTCACCCGCTCGCCCAGCTTCACTAGCTCGTCTAGCTCGGCACCACGCTCGGACGCCGCTCCGACCGCCTTGATGACGAAGAAGTTGCCGGCGACGCCGCGCCGGCCGACGGTGTAGGTCGAGTCCTTCACCGCCACGTCGTCGTCGACGATGATCGTCGCGACCTTGATGTCCTCGGCCTCGGCGAGCTCACGTCCCATGTCAAACGCCATTCGATCGCCGGTGTAGTTGTTGATGATGTGAAGCACGCCCTTGCTACTGCGCATGAGCTTCGTGGTCTCGTACACGTAGTCAGACGGAGGTGCGGCAAACACGTCGCCCGGACAAGCGGCGTCAAGCATGCCCTTGCCGACCACCATCACATGCGCGGGTTCGTGACCCGATCCAGACCCTTGCACGATCGAGACCTTGTCGTCACGCGGGGCGTCCGCCCGCATGATCAGGTTGTACTCGGGCACGTAGCGGAGCTTGCCCGGGTTGGCGAGCTCGATCCCTTTCAGCATTTCCGGCACGAACTGCTGGGGGTCATTGACGAACTTTTTCACGGCGTCTCTCCTCTGTTTGATCTGCCTTGGCTACCGCGCCGGTCCGATCAGACCAGCGCCCAAACCCTCGTTCCGCAGCCCCCGCTCACCGTCCAAGGACGGCTCAAGCAGGCTCCAGCTCCGCTTCCCGCCAGGCCCTGCTCACCGCCTCGAAGATCACCGCAACGCCGATCGCTCCGGCGTCTACCGAGTCTCGGCTGCGCTCACCGGTGTAGGCGGCCCTCCCCCGCCGCGCGAGCATTCCCTTGGTCGCCTCGGCGCTCGCGCGCGCCGTGGCGGCAGCTCGTTCGATCGCGGACCCGGCCCCGTGGGGCAGGGCCGCCTCGAGCTCGTCCACGGCAGGGACGAGCGCGTCGAGCAGCGTCTTGTCGCCGAGGTCGGTGCCCCCTCGCTGCTTGATGCCATCGATCGCGGCTCGTAGCGCGGCGATCACCTGGTCGCTGGTGGGTTCGGGGACGTTCGTCAACGCCCCGCCCGCCCGGAGGAACGCGGTCCCCCAGATCGGCCCGGAGGTACCGCCGATGCGCTTGCTCAAGACGATCGCGGTCTTCTTCAACAGGCCGCTTACGTCGTTGTACTCCATCGTGTCCCAATCTCCGAGGACGATCTCGAAGCCACGCGCGAGCGAGTAGCCGAAGTCGCCATCGCCGACCACGGCGTCGAGCTCGCAGAAGTGGGTCTCGTTGTCGACCGCGGTCTGGGCGATGACCCGGACGACCAGCTCCGCCTGGCTCAGCGCTGTCTCGCTCATACAGCCTCCTTGTCGGATATGGGTTGGGTTCGGCACGCATCGAGATCGTCGAGCGTGACCAGCTCGCCGGGCTCGGCGGCGCCGCGATTGGCCAGCACCCGGGCCGGGTCACCGGGGTCGCCGAGGCTGGTGATGACGAGCACCGCTTCGCTCATGTCCTCCTCGGCGGTGTAGCCGCTGACCGTCACCACGCAGCGCACGCCGGCCCCGACGGCGGCGAGCAGGCCGTTGCGCGAATCCTCGATCACGATCGCGTCCTCGGGACCGATGCCGAGCCGCTCGAGCGTAAGGTTGTAAATCGCCGGGTCGGGCTTCTTGGCCGCGACGGCATCCCCGGCGAACACCGCGAACCGCGAGGCTTTGGCGATACCTACCGCGTGCTCGAGCACGGCTCTGACCGACTCCTCCGCCGAGGTCGAGGCCACCGCGAGCAGCCAACCGGCTTCGAGAGCCTCGTCGACGATCCGAGCGATGCCGCTCCGCGCCGGAAGGCGGCCGGCGAGCACGATCGCCTTGTAGCGCGCCGTCTTGCGCCGGTGCCAGTCGGCGAGCAGGTCCTTGTGACCCTGGACATCGGCGGGAAGGCCGTTCTCACGCACGAACTCGTCGGTCAGCAGCGAGGCCATCCGCTCCTTACCGCCCCCGATCTTGAGCTTTACGCCGTACTCCTCTTCGGACCATCGCACCGGCACCCCGACCTCGGCGAAGGTCTCGTTGAAGGCCTGACGATGGCCGTCACGCTCGGTGTCGGCAAGGACACCGTCGCAGTCGAAGATCAGCGCGGGCACGTTGTCAGCCGGTCGTCGGCGAGAACTCCCGGGCCCGCTCAGCGGACCCGAAGATCCCGATGTGGTACTCGGCCATCTTCTTGACTGCCGCTCGTACGTGGCTGAGCAGAGACGGCGGATCGTGCTTGCCCGGATTTGCATCCAGGTACTCCCGGTGCGCATCAACGAATGCGATCTTGAGCGCCGTCGAGATGTTCACCTTGGCGCACCCACGAGCGATCAGGTCCGTGAATTGCTCCTCGCTCAGCCCGGTGCCGCCGTGCAGCACCATCGGGATCGGGTGCAGCTCGACGAGCTCGGTGACCCGCTCCGGCTTGAGCTCGGGCGCGCGCTTGTAGAGGCCGTGTGCCGTGCCGATCGCCGGAGCGAAGCAGTAGACCCCGGTCTCCTCAATGAAGCGCGCGGAGACCTCGACCGGATGAACCGCGCCGGCCTCGTCGGAGCCCACGCCGTCCTCCACGCCGAGCACACTCTCGATCTCGCCCTCGACGTGCGCGCCGTAGCGCTCGGCCTCGGCGACGACTTCGATCGTCTGGCGAGTGTTCTCGCCCACGTCGAGCGCCGAGCCGTCGAACAGGACCGAATTCCAGCCGGCCCGCAGGCAGGTCGTGATCCATTCACGGTCGGGACAGTGATCGAGATGCAGGGATACCGGAACCGGCACCGCTTCCGCCCGTGCACGCCACATGCTGTAGAGGGGCCGCACGCCGATCGACTTCACCGTCTTCACCGACGTCTGGACGATCAGCGGCGACTCGAGCTCCGTCGCGGCCGCCAGCACCGCCTCGAGCGTGAGATCATCGACCACGTTGATCGCCGCCACGCCATAGCGCTCCGCGAACGCTCGGTCCAAGATCTCACGGATTGGGACAATCGGCATCAACAACCTCCCTCTTGGCCCTAGCTAGCACCCCGGTAGAGCGAACGGAGCCAGGTCGTTCGGCCGACAGTTTACCCCTCAAGAGTTCACGGCTCAAGCATCGTGTGCCTCGCTCACCCCCGAGCTACCCGCCGGCCTGAAGCTCAGCCCTGACGTCGATCGCTGAGGCCCCGGCCAGTTCTCGGCGGCGGCGCCGGGATTCACATCGGCAGCCCGGCGTCGAGATGTGCCAGACCGCTGTCGAACGCGGCGAGGTAATCGGCGTCAGGGTTCTCGGTGATATCAAGCATCGCGGCCATCGCGACGCCGATGACGGCTCCGACGAAGTTGCGCACGACCAGCTCGTCCGGACGGCGCCCGATGCGCTCGGCGACGGCCTCGGCCAACATTCCGATGGTTGCCGCGAGCTGATCCATGAAGCGCGCACGAAGCTCGGGGACCGAGAAGATCAGCTTGCCGCGTGCCTGTTCGAGCTCCAGCTCGTCTGCCGGTAGCTCTCCGAGCACGGCTCCCATTGCACCTCGAAGGGCCTCGATCGGGCGCAGCTCGGCCGGTTGGGCGTGGAACGCTGCGATCAGGAGTGGGTCGTAGCGGTCGTGCAGGACGACGTCTTCCTTGGTCGGGAAATAGCGAAAGAAAGTGCTCTGTGAGACCTCGGCCGCCTCGGCGATCTGGTCGACCGTGGTCTCGGCATAGCCCCGCTGTGCGAACAGTCTCAGCGCGTGGGCCTGGATCGCAGCACGGGTCTTGGCCTTTTTGCGCTCGCGTAACCCGAGCGGCGGATGCTCACGCCGCAACGACGGCGTCGGCGCGCTCGTCGGCATGTTCTCGTTCGGTTTCTTTGCGGGCCCTGGCACCAGGCAGGAACAGTAGGGCCAGAACGACTCCCAGGCCAGCGATGCCGGCCGACACCACCAGTGCGAGGTCCATTCCGTGCACAAACGCGACGCGGACCGAATGAAGCAGGGCCGCTGAGCCGATCCGGTGCGCGATCGCGACTCCGCCGAAGATGCTCTGGCGAATCTCCTGCGTTGCGGCCACTGGTAGGCCTGAGAGATTCAGGCGGGCGAGGTAGGCAGAGCTGGCCACGCTGCCGAGCACGGCCGTGCCCAGCGGGCCGCCGGTCTTGTTGACCGCCTGCAGCACCGCCGAGCCCACTCCGCTGCGTTCTTCTGACAACTCCGACAGCGCGGCGGAAGCCGACGTGGCCATCGCAAGCCCCATCCCAGCCCCGACGAGCGCCATCCAAGCCGCGACCGAGCCACCGCCCGAACCGACTCGGGTCTGCGCACCCAGGAGCAATCCGCCGGCAAGCACGGCGAATCCCAGGGCGACCGCGAGCTTGGCCCCGGCCAGACGCGCGATCCGATCGGCGGGCACGGCCCCGACGATCAGGCCTCCAATCAGCGGCAGCAGCCTCAGGCCAGAGCCCATCGCGTTCGTTCCCAGCACTCCCTGGAAGTACTGGGGCATCGTGAACAGCACGCCGATCATGGCCAGGATCGCGACAGCCGCAAGCATCACACCCCAGGTGAACGAGGCCGAGCGAAACAGCGCCAGGTCGACCAGCGGCTGGCCGCCGGGTCGCCGGCTGAGACGGCGCTCCCAGCGCAGGAAGGCGACCAGCATCGCCACACCCACGAGCATCGGAAGCAGCGCGCCGATCTCTCCCCAGCCGTGCTGCCCCGCCTCGATCAGCCCGTAGGTCAGGGCCAGCAGACCGATGGCCGAAACAGCGACGCCAAGCAGATCAAGTCCCGGGCGACGTGGGGCTCGTGACTCGGGTATCAGCGCGAAGGCGGCGGTCAGGCCAACCAGGGCGACCGGCACGTTCATCAGAAACACCCATCCCCACCAGTAATGGGTCAGCAGCCAACCGCCGAGGATCGGGCCGATCGGAAGCGCGATGAAATTCGCCGCCGACCAGATCCCGACGGCCTTCGGCCGTTCCTCCTCGCTGAACAGCACCGTGACAGCGGAAAGCGCCATCACGATCACGCCGGCGCCAGCCAAGCCGAGCAACACCCGAGCGGCGATGAACGCGCCGCTCGACGGCGCCGCAGCGCAGGCCGCCGATCCCACACCGAACAGCGCCAAGGAAATCAGCATTACCTTCTTGCGGCCATAACGGTCGCCGAGCAGGCCCGCCGGCAACATCGCCGCCGCCAGCACCAGCAGATAGCCGGATGAAAACCACTGCAGGGTGGATTCCGACGCGTGCAGGTCCCTGGCGAGCGTGGGTAGCGCGACGCTGAGCACCGTGCCGTCCAAGCCGACAGCGAGGACAGCCAGGCTTACCGCGCCAAGCGCCCACCACCGCCGGGCGCCCGCGCTTCTCGGTTCATGCGGTGAATCCATGAATCTGACAGTAGCATCCAAAAGCATGTGACCATCAGTACTTGCCCGTATAGAACCGTTTTGGGTGGCCGCGGCGAGCCCCATGCTGTCCCCGATGTCATGGGCTACGGTTCGTGAGTGGCGAGTGACCGGTTGAGCGACGTGCTGGCTGCGATGGCCGACGTCGACGGGGATGCCCTGTCGGCGGTGGACCGGGTGTGTGCAGCGGCGGTGCGACTGCTCTCGCTCAACGGGGCGGGGCTTTCGCTGATGGTGGATGGTCAGTTGCGCGGGGCTGCAGGCGTGTCTGAGACAGGTGTCGCGGCCGTGCAGGAGCTTCAACTGGCGCTGGGCGAGGGTCCGTGTACTGATGCGTGGCGGAGCAGCGCGGCGGTGTTGGAGGCGGATTTGGCCGATCCGGTGGTGGTTCGCTGGCCGGCGTTCGCCCAGGCGGCCGTTGAAGCCGGCGTGATGGCGGTGTTCTCATTCCCGCTTCATCTCGGCGCGATTCGGATCGGCGTGCTGGTGCTGTACCGCGATCGTGCTGGTGGGCTGAGCGCGGATCAGCTGGCGTATGGACTTGTGCTGGCTGATGTGGCCACCCAGGTTGTCCTCGGCCTGCAGGCCGGCGCTCCGCCGGATACCTTGCACGAACTGCTGGCGAAGGAGCCGGCGCATTGGGCGGAGATTCATCAGGCGACGGGCATCATCTCCGTCCGGCTCGAGGTGGCATTGGATGAGGCGTTCGTTCGCCTCCGCGCCCGTGCGTTCGCAGACGACCTCTCGCTGCGGGCGACCGCGCGCGAGATCGTCGCCGGGCACCTGAGTCCGGAGGGCTGGGGATGACCGGTGAGCGTTCAGGCCCTCCTAGAATCGTGGCATGGGCCTCGGTGTTGTGTGGATGCGGCGTTGGGTCCCCCGGCGGCTCGCGGCAGCCGGCGTGGCGCTTCTCGCGACGATAGGAAGCTCAGCTGTCGCCTTGGCCTCCGCCGTGTTGCCCACCGTGCGCCCGGTGGTGCTTCCCCGCGACCATGGTGCGCACCCGGGGTTCGAGATCGAATGGTGGTACACGGCCGGGACCGTTGCCGATTCCACGGGCCATGAGTACTTCTGGTTTGCGACGGTCTGGTCGAGCGTACAAGGGCTTGTGGCACGGGTGAACCTTGTCGATCTCCGGCGAGACCGAGTCGTTCTGTCGCGCGAATACGTCACGGGCATGCGGGTGGCGGCCGGTCGGGCACGGCTGCGCGTCGGAGCCTTCTCGCTTGGCTGGCAACGAACAGGTGAATTGGGCCGTTGGTCCGTCGACGCACCGACTCGCGGTGGATTCCTAAGGCTCAGCCTGCTCCCCCGTCGCCCCTACGTACTCAACGGCCGTCACGGGATCATTCAACAAGGGCCAGGGGGTCCGTCGGCCTACTACTCAGAGCCTCGTCTCGCGGCTCGTGGCCTGCTGGAGCTGAATGGCCGACGCACGACCGTTAACGGTCAAGGCTGGCTCGACCACCAGTGGGGCAACTTCATCGCAAACGCCGGATCGCTCAGGTGGGATTGGTTTGCTTGCCAGTTTCGCGACGGACGCAACCTCATGCTGTACCAGTTCCTCGATCGCCATGATCGGCCGTCGGCCTTTCGGTCCGGCACGCTGGTCACCCGCGACAACCGAGTCGAGCATCTCATCCGGTTCACCGCCGCGGCCCTGCATCCGTTCTTCCGGCCGGCCGGCGCGCTAGCCGAATATCCGCTCCGCTGGCGCCTGGAGGTGCCGTCGTCCCGGATCGACATCACCCTGCGCTCGCTTGCGCGTCACCAGTTCATCCGAAACCTCTACGTTCCCAGCTTCTGGGAGGGCGCGGCGACGATCACCAGCGGTTCCCCCGGAACCTGCATCGTCGAGTCTTCACGGGAAATCGCTCTATCGCCCTGAGGCGAACGCCAGCGCCGGAGCGCGAGCGCCGCAGCGGAGCTCAAATCCGAGCTTCAGACCCCTTATGAACCCGAGGTCCGAGGCTCAGGCTGCCGGGTGGCGCGGCGGCGCCGGGCCGTTGTCAGCCGCCGACAGCCGTGGCGAGCCGTTCGAGCACGTGCCCGTAGATCCGGCGCAGGCCGATCGGCGCGAACAGCCCTTCAAAGATCCCGCCGATCCCCCCCGCACCGTCCCATGAGGCCTCCAGCGTCACTTCAGAGCCCGCGTTCGAGGGCGCGACCGACCAGATGCTGACAAACGAGGACAGCTGATCGTGCTCCTGCAGCGCGCCGTCGGATTCCTGGACGCGAAGTCGGTAGTCACGCTCGCGGCCGCCGGCCGCGAAGTGATAGCCGATCACCGTCCCGTCCCCCCGCCCTCCCTGCTCGACCCGGTAGGCGCTGTAGTTCTCGGTCAGGATCTTCGCTCGCTCGCGATAGTCGCGCAGGAACTCCAGCACCTGCTCCGGGGCGACCGCCAGCTCGCGGCTGCTGCGTGCAATGACCTTGGCCATCCGAGCATTCTGACAGCGGGAGACGATCGAGGCCGACCGCCCGGCGCCGCGGGACCTGGTCGGGCATGATGGGGTCATGCTTGCTGTCTACGCCTCCGATATCGATCCAGAGGACCCGCTGCGCGCGCTCCAGGTCGGCGAGCGCCCCGAACCCGAGTTGCCCGACGGATGGACCACGGTCACCGTCAAGGCCGCCTCGCTCAACCATCACGACCTGTGGTCATTGCGCGGGGTCGGCCTGGACCGCGAGCGCCTGCCGATGATTCTCGGCTGCGACGCGGCCGGCCTGGCGCAGGACGGCTCCGAGGTTGTCGTGCACGCGGTGATCGGCTCTGAGTCCTGGCGGGGCGATGAGACGCTCGATCCGCGACGCTCGCTGCTGTCAGAACGCCATCAGGGGACGTTCGCCCAACGGGTGGCCGTCCCGCAGCGCAACCTCGTGCCCAAGCCGCCCGAGCTCAGCTTCGAACAGGCCGCCTGCCTACCCACGGCCTGGCTGACCGCCTACCGGATGCTGTTCACCCGCGGCGGCGTCGTGCCGGGACAGACGATCCTCGTCCAGGGCGCGACCGGAGGCGTGGCCACCGCGCTGACCGTGCTCGGCAGCGCGGCCGGCGTTCGCGTCTGGGTGACCGGGCGCTCGGAGGAGAAGCGGGCCCGGGCGCTGGAGCTGGGCGCCGCGCAGGCATTTGAGCCCGGCGCCCGGCTGCCCGAGCGCGTCGACGCCGTGATGGAGACGACCGGCCAGGCGACCTGGGCGCATTCCGTGCGCGCACTGAAGCCGGGCGGCAAGATCATCGTCTCCGGCGCGACGACCGGCGACGCACCGCCGGCCGAGCTCACGCGCGTGTTCTTCCTGCAGCTGTCGGTGATCGGCTCGACGATGGGCACGCGGGACGAGCTCGAGCGCCTGATGCGCTTCTGTGTCGAGCAGCAGCTACGGCCGGTGATCGACACCACGATGGCCCTGACCGACGCTCGCCAGGGATTTGCCGCGATGCTCGCCGGCGAGCTGTTCGGCAAGGCGGTGTTCACCCTTTAGCTCCGCGCGGGCGCAAGCGCGGGGCCCTCAGAACACGATCACCCCGCGTCCGCGCAGCCCGCCGGCGTCCATCGCGCGCTGGGCCTCGCCCGCTTGCTCGGGCGGGTACTGCGCCGCGACCCGCAGCGCCAGCCGCCCGTCGGAGGCGAGCTCGCGCAGGTGCTCCAGCCAGTCGGTGCGCTCCAGTACCGTGCGCACCAGCACCGGGTGCACCTCGATCCCCCGCTCGGCCTCGCCCTCATTCCAGCCGCGCACGACCGCCAGGCCGCCGCCGTCACGGATCGCACCCAGCACCGAGCTTCCCAAAACTGCAGTGTCATACAGGCCGTCGACGCCGCCGGGCGCCGCGTCGCGGACTGCGGCGACGAACCCCTCGCCACGCGCGACCACCACGTCGGCGCCGAAGCCGCGCACCAGGCCCTCGTCCTGGGGTTTGGCGTCGGCGATCACGAACAGGCCACCCTCCTTGGCCAGCGGGATCACGTAGGAAGCGAGCAGGCCGGCGCCGCCGGCGACCGCGAGCGTCTCCCCGAAATCCAGCCCCAGCAGCTCCAGCCCTAGCAGCGCGGTGAGCCCGTTCATCGGCAGGGTGCAGGCCTGCTCCAGCGTCGCGCCGTCAGGGATCGCGACGACCGAGGCCGCGGGGGCGACCAGCAGCTCGACCTGGGCGCCGCCCTCGGACCGGCGCGGCGCGATCGTGGCCATCACGCGGTCGCCCACGGCCGGGCGGTCCACGCCGGGACCGACTGACTCAACGATTCCTGCCGCGTCCATACCCGGCACCCACGGCGCCGGCAGATCCTCGGCCCCGCGCTGGCGCAGGACGCTGTCGGTCGGGCTGACCGCGGCGGCCCGGACCGCAATCCTGACCTCGCCCTCACCCGGCTCACGCACCGGGAGATCGGCAACGCTCACCACCTCAGGCCCGCCGGGCTCCGTGATCACGACAGCACGCATGGTTCAGACCTCCAAAAACAAGAATTATTAATAGATTTCTAGGACGCCGGTGGCGGACTCGGACTGTCCCCGGCTACCGCGATCGAGGCATGCGTTTCGCCTCCCTCCCCCACGATCCAGCGGTGAGCGCCGGCGCGCAGCACCAGCTTGTCACCGGGCAGCGCCGGCTTGCGGTACTCGATCTCGACGTCGAGCTGCTCGGGCTCGTCGCCGGCCAGCAGCTCCTGCTCGAGCGGCTGCCAGTAGGCGGCATTGTTGATGTGCGCAGCGATGTCCAGCTCCGTTGCGCGGAACGTCCAGGCCGTGCGCTCGCCCTCGGTCAGGGGGGGATGACGGAGACGGGCGCTGATCCGCCGCTCGGGCGCCGCGCCACCGTAGGCGGCGATCTCCCCCTCGGTCAGCGTCGTCGGGTGCCAGTCGATCGGGTCCAGGTGGATCCACAGGGAGACGGTCTGCACATCCGGCGCGCCGGCGCCTTCGCGCAGGATGTCGGTGCGCCGCTCGGCCCACATCCGGCCCAGACCGCTGCAGTACGTCGTCACCCTGAAGCGCTCGCTGAAGCGCGGCCAGCGGTGCACCCGGATGCGCGTGCGCCGCACGACCCACGCCGCCACCTCGGCCAGGCCGGCGTCCTCGACGTCGGCAAAGGCGACGTCCTGCAGCCAGCCGGCGATCGCGTCCAGCCGCATGCGCCCGCCGGGCGCGCAGTCCCCGAACCCGGGGCGCATCGGCAGCGTGAACCGCCGTACTCGCTGCGTGGGGGCGACCAGCTCGCTGAACTCGGCGTGCACCGTCGGCAGGTTAGTGGTCGTCGCCGTAGGAGTGAGCGTATTGGCGGGGGAGCCCTAGGCGACGCCCGCCGATGCCGGCACCCGCTGATGGCCCGCAATCAGGTCCGCCGCGCGCTCGGCGATCATGATCGTGGGGCCGTTGGTGTTGCCACGCGTGATCTGCGGCATCACCGAGGCGTCCACCACCCGCAGGCCCTCGATCCCGTAGACCCGCAGTTGCGGATCGACCACCGATCCCATCGCGCACGTGCCCGTCGGGTGATAGACGGTCTGCGCGGCGCGCTTGACGAACGCCATCAGGTCGGCGTCGGAGTCTGACTCGGGCACGCTGAACGGAGCCCGCTGGACGGCCTGCAGCGGCGCCTGCTCGGCGATCTCCAGCGCCAGCCGCATCCCCGCCAGCATGCTCTGGCGGTCCTCCTCGGTGGTCAGGAAGTTGCACAGCACGCGCGGCTTGGAGTCCGGCAGCGGCGCGCGCAGCATCACCCGCCCCCGGCTGGTGGGATTGATCACCACGGGGCCGAAGCAGTAGCCGTGGTCGGCCGGCGCGGTGAGCCCCTCGTCGAAGAACATCGAGGGGGCGAAGTGGAACTCCACGTCGGGGGCGTCGAGTCCCGGGCGGGTCCGGAAGAACCCGGCCGCCTCCGGGATGTTGGAGCTCAGCGGGCCCCCCCCCTCGTTCTCCAGCAGCGCGATGTTCTCCGGGGTCACAGCCATGAACAGCGACGGCTCATCGGTCAGGTAGTTGACCTGGGCCATGCAGTGGTCCTGCATCCCGAGCCCGACCGGGAGCGATTGGCGGATCTCGATTCCGAACGGCGCCAGCTGATCCTCGGGGCCGATGCCCGACAGCATCAGCAGCACCGGGGACTGGTAGCTGCCGGCCGACAGGATCACCTCGCGCTGGGCCCGGATCTGCTCCACCACGCCGCCGCGCGCAATCTCCACCCCCACCGCCCGGTCGCCGTCGAACACGATCCGCAGCGCCAGCGCATCGGTGATCACGTCGAGGTTGGCCCGCCCGGCCGCCGGATGCAGGTAGGCGTCGGCGGCGCTGCAGCGCAGCCCGTCGCGCTGGGTGAGCTGGAAGCGCCCCACGCCCTCCTGGCGCGCGCCGTTGAAATCCGGGTTGGGCTCGTGGCCGGCCTGCTGGGCGGCCTCGAGCATCACCTCGATCAGCGGGTGCATCGAGCGGCTGTCGGAGACCGACAGCGGGCCGCCGACGCCGTGGTAGGCGTCCTCGCCGCGCTCGTTGTCCTCCGCCCGTCTGAAGTAGGGCAGCACCTCGTCATAGCTCCAGCCCTCACAGCCTGCCTTGGCCCAGTCGTCGTAGTCGAGGCGATTTCCGCGGGTGTAGATCATCGCGTTGATCGCGCTGGAACCCCCCAGCACCTTGCCGCGGGGGAGGTACAGGCGGCGGTTGTCCAGGCCCGGCTCGGGCTCGCCCAGCAGGTCCCAGTCGACGCTTGACTTGAACAGCGCCGGGAATGCGGCCGGCATCCGGATCTCCGGCTGTCGGTCGTGGCCCCCGGCCTCCAGCAGCGCGACCCGCGCATCCGGATCCTCGCTCAATCGCCCCGCGAGCACGCAGCCCGCCGATCCCGCACCGACGATCACATAGTCATACGTGCTCGCTCCGTCGCGTTCACTCACCCCGGATCACCACCTTCATCACTTCGGTTGGGTTGCCGATCGCAAAGCGAAGCGCCTCCGGCGCCTGCTCCAGCGGAAACTCCTGGCTGATCATGGGCGCCAGCAGCGCGTCGTTGCGCTCGACCAGGCCGACCGCCTCGGCAAATTCCTCGCTGCCACAGCAGCTGACGCCGAGCACGTCGAGCTCCTTCTCGGTCAGGCTGCCGATCCGCAGCGACACCTCCTCGCCGGACATTCCAACCTGCACCGCCCGGCCCGCCGAGGCCACCATGTCGATCATCGCCCGGACGGCAGCGGGCGCCCCGGTGGCGTCAACGACCACCGGCGGTCCCGCCGGGCCCGCCCAGCGACGGCCGAAGGACACGACCTCGTCCGCGGTGGTCCACACCGTCGTCTGCGCTCCGATCTCCCGGCCGAGGGCCAGGCGACGCTCCTGAGGATCGACCATCAGCACCTCGGCGCCGCGATCGCCCGCCGCCACGGCCACGCATTGACCGATCGGCCCGGCCCCCATCACGACCAGCTTCTCGCCCGGCTGTATCGCCGCCCGGTTGACCGCTCTCACGGCGACCGACATCGGCTCAGCCAGCGCGGCGACGGCCGCGTTCTCGGCGCGGATCGGGAACACCTGCTCCTGCCCCGTCGACAGGAGCTCCTGCAGGCCCCCGTCGATATGGATTCCGATCAACTTGAAGTTGTCACACGTATTGGGGCGCCCGACACTGCACGGGTAGCAGCGACCGCACGCGTGAAGCGGCCACACCGCCACGCGCTGATCGATCGCCAGCTCCGGCCGGCAGTCCGGTCCGAGCGAGACGATCGTCCCCGCGATCTCATGCCCCTGGACGCGCGGGAACTGAGAGCCGCCGGCCGCCTCGGAGAGCTCGCCGGCGAAGAAGTGGTAGTCCGAGCCACAGATGCCGACGGCCTCGGGTGCCAGCACCACCTGGCCCGGCCCCGGCGCGGGGGGCTCGGAGCGATCGAGCAGCGCGATCTCCCCCACGCGCTCGGTGACCGCGGCTCGCATCAGCCCCAGACCTCTCGCGCCGTTTCGACGATCAACTCCAGCTTGGCCACCTGCTCCTCGTAGCTGAGCGTGTTCCCCTCCACCGTGGAAGAGAAGCCGCACTGCGGCGACAGGCACAGCTGATCGATCGCGATGTAGCGCGAGGCCTCCTCGATCCGCCGCTTGAGCAGATCCTTGCTCTCGAGCTCACCGCGCTTGGTGGTAACCAGACCCAGCACGACCAGCTTGTTGGACGGCACGTAGCGCAGCGGCTCAAAGCCGCCTGAGCGGGAGTCGTCGTACTCCAGGAAGAACCCGTCCACGTCGAGCTCGCCGAACAGCGCCTCGGCGACGAAGTCATAGCCGCCCTCGGCGGCCCAGGAGGAGCGGAAGTTGCCCCGGCACAGGTGGGTGGTGATCGCCAGCCCCTCGGGACGGCCGGCCAGCGCCCTGTTAATGTTGGCGATGTAGGTCTCGTGCAGGTGCTCGGCGTCCTCGCCCTTGCTCGCCATCTGCTCACGCTGGCTGGGATCGTTGAGATAGGCCAGGCTGGTGTCGTCGAACTGCAGGTACCGGCAACCAAGCTCGAACACGGCGCGAACCTGGTCGGCGTAGGCGTCCGAAAGGTCGCTCCAGAACTGCTCCACGCCGGAATAGATCTCGGGATCGATCATCGCCCGCCCGCCGCGGTAGTGGACCATGCTCGGCGACGGGATCGTCAGCTTCGGGGTCACCTCGTCGGCCACCAGCCCCTGGAGGAACTCGAAGTCCCGCGCGAAGATCGGGTGCTCCAGATGCACCTTGTCCGAGACCTTGATCGCCGCCGGCGTGTACTCGATCCCGCCCTGCTCGTTGCGGAACTGGACCTTGATGTCGCCGTCCACCCGCTCGATGCCGCCGAGCTCGTAGATGAAGTCCATGTGCCACGAGGCGCGCCTGAACTCCCCGTCGGTCGCCGATTGCAGTCCCACCTCATGCTGCATCTTCACGATCGCCGTGATCGCCTCGTCCTCGGCGGCCCTCAGTTCCTGGGCCGAGATCCGCTGGGAGGCGAACTGCTCGCGTGCGTGCATCAGCTCAGGCGGCCGCAGCAGGCTCCCGACGTGATCGGCGCGAAACGGCGGCGTCGTGCGCCGCCCGCTGGCCGTGGCTTGGTTGGACGTCGGAGCGTCAGCCATCTCTCTACCTCACTTGGTTTTCGGTGCGTTTGAAGTTGATCTCGATCCGCGTCCCGTCCGGGTCGGCGAAGAACAGCTGGCGGGGACCCCCGCCTGGCACGTCGTTGCGGATCACCGGCACGCCCGCGCGCTCCAGTCGCTCGTTGGCGTCCTGGTAATGGCCGGCGTTGAAGGCGATGTGATCCACCGATCCGCCGGCGCCCCCCGTGGCCGAGACGCTCAGCCCCAGGCCCGTCGCGTGCGTCAGGTACACATCGCGCTGCGCGATGTGCAGGCAGGCCGTCGCCCCGGCATAGAGCCAGTAGCCGGGGAACTGCAGGGGTGGCCGATCGCCGACCGCCAAGCCCACCACCTGGCAGTAGAACTCGCGGCTGCGTTCGATGTCGTCGGTGAGCAGGAGCACGTGCTCCATCTCGCTGACGCCTGGCGGTGAACTCATCCGGCGGCCGGCAGGCCCGACTCGGCCGGCGCCGGGACAGCGCCGGACGGCTGCCCGCGCAGGAGATAGGCCGAGTGCAGCAGGTCGGGCTTCTCACGCAGCTCCTGCGCGTGACCCGCGTACTGGATCCGGCCGCCCTCCATCACGTAGGCCCGATTGGCCAGGCCCAGCGCGACGGTGGCGAACTGCTCGATCAGTAGCACGCCGATGCCGGACTCAGCAACCGAGTGGATGGTGGGGATCAGGCGCTGGATGACGACCGGCGCCAACCCCAGCGATAGCTCGTCGATGATCACGAACCGGGGCTCGGAGACCAGCGCCTGGGCGAGGACCAGCATCTGCTGCTCGCCGCCCGACAGCGCGCGCGCCTGGTTGGTGAGACGCTTCTCAAGCTCTGGGAACAGCTCCAGCGCGCGCGCGCGTCCGGCCTTGGCCTGCTCGGCCTTCAGCGAGTAGGTCGCGACTCGAAGGTTCTCATCGACGGTCAGGTCAGGCAGCAGCCTGCGGCCCTCGGGGACGATCGCCAGTCCGGCCCGGCGGATACGCTCCGGGCGGCGGCGGGCCAGGTCACGCTCGCCCAGCAGCACGGATCCGGCCTTGAGCGGGAGCACCCCGCCCACCGCCAGGACCAGGCTCGACTTGCCGGCACCGTTGGGCCCCAGCAGCGCCGTGACCTCGCCGGGGGTGATATCGAGCGAGACGTCGCGCACCACCTCACGGCCACCGCGCGCGACGACCAGGCCGCGCAGGCGCAGGACGTCAGGCGCCCCACTCGCCGCGGCCCGTGTCAGCGCGTCGCTGTCCGGGGCCGATGACGGCGTGTCGCTCACAGGCGCCCCCCGCTCACGTGACGTCCTCCGTACCCAGGTAGGCGCGGACGACACGATCGTCTCGCAGCACCTCGGCGGTCGGTCCGGACGCGATCAGCTTGCCGAAGTCGAGCACGGCGGTAACCGAGCAACATTGTTGGACGAGGCTCATGTCGTGATCGACGAGGATCGCCAGCGCGCCGGTATGCTCGGGAATCCGCCGGATCACGTCGCCGAGATGCGCAGTCTCCTTGTCGGGCAGACCGGCGGCCGGCTCGTCGAGCAACACCAGCTTTGGCGTGCCCACGACCGCGCGAGCCACCTCCACCAGCCGGCGGTCACGAGCTCCGAGCGTCCCGACCTTTGCCCGGGGATCGGCCTCCAGGCCGACGAACTCGATCGCGCCGTGGACGTCGTCGCGACGCGACGAGCCGCTCTGCTTTGAGTGCTCGAGCACCATCGCGACGTTGTCGAACACCGACAGCTCCTCGATCGCCTGCTCGGTCTGGAACGTGCGCCGCACGCCCCAGCGTGCGCGGCGGAAATGGACCATCGAAAGCAGGTCCTCGCCGAACGCCTTGACGCTGCCGGTGGCGGGTCGCACGAACCCGCTGAGCACGTTGAAGAACGTCGTTTTACCCGCTCCGTTGGGACCGATCAGCCCGCACGTTCCCTGCTCGAAGCTGACGTTCATCCCATCCAGCGGGGTCACACCGCCGAAGCGCACGGTGAGCCCGGAGACCTCGATCACGGTGACTGCCCTCCCGCCGGGGCACCGCGGCGAGACAACGAGACCAGCAGTCTTCCCAGACGCGCCATGTCCTTGGGTACCTGGTCCACGAGCCCGGCTGGAGCGGTCGTCAGCACCTGCAGGACCCCGATGCCGAACAGGATCGTGAGCCAATCAGCTGAAACACCCCAGCTGTTGAGCAAGGCCGGCAGCAGTTGCAGGAACAGTGCAGCGAGGATCGCTCCCCAGAGGCTGTAGATACCGCCCATCAGCACCACGGCCAGCAGGGTGATCGAGTCCTGGGTCTGAAAATCGATCGAATACAGGTAGCGGTCGGCGCCAGCGAGCAGGCCGCCGGCCACGCCGGTGACAAACGACGCCAGCGCGAACGCCCACAGCTTGTACAGCGTGGTGTTGATCCCCGCTGCCAGCGCCGCGGACTCGCTCTGGCGGATCGCCGCCCACGCTCGGCCGGGCCGCGTCCGTACGTGCACGAGCGCAAGCACGAACATCAATGCTGCGACGATCACCGAGTAGCGAAAGAAGGCAGGATCCGTGCTCGCGATGCTGGGGCGACGGATCGGCGGAATGTGAACCGTGCTGCCGTTGTAGCCGAGGAAGCCGTGTCCACCGTTGGGGAAGTTCGTCGTGGCTAGCACAACGGTGATCGCGCCCGCGAGCATCAGCGTGATCAGCGCCAGATACAGACCGCTGAGCCTGAGGGCCGGCAGGCCGACGAGCGTGCCCAGCACCATCGTGATCAGTCCGGAGGCCAACAGCACCAGTGGGAATGGCAACGAGGTCCCGAATAGCAACCGCGCGGAGACCCAGGCGCCGAGCGCCAGCACCGCGACCTGCCCGAGCGAGACCATGCCAACGCGTCCGACGAGCAGCCCGAGGCCAAGGGCAACGATCGCGTAGATCGCCACCTGGGTCGCCGCGTCGACGTAGTAGATGCTGAGCATCGAGGGCAGCGCGAGCAGCACGAACGCCATGAGCACCAAGATCACCGCCGGGCGCAGAAGCCCGCGGGCGTCAAAGCCGCGGGGCGACGGCGCGGGTCGCGTGGCGGCCTCGGGCGTCTCCACACCCACCGTGTCCGTCACCTAGATCCCCTGCCGGGAGAGCGAGATCACGCGTCGGCGGCTGAGCACCAGTAGGGCAACCGCCGCGATTACGAAGGGGGTCATGTCGCGGTAATTGGTGAGCGACTGAATCGGCGTGATCATCGCATCCACGAGACCGATCACGATCGCCGCCACGAACGTGATCGCAATCGACCGCAGGCGACCGATCAGGGCCGCGGACAGCGAGGAGATCACCAGGAAGGTGAGCGTCGTCGCGTCGAGGGCCACCAGGTCGGCCAGCAGCACGCCGGCGAACCCGGCGAGCACGCCGCAGCCGAACCACGCAGCCGCCTCCACACGACGCACCGGCACGCCGAGCGACGCGGTTATCTCACGGTCGTTGGCCATCGCCCTCATCGCTGTCCCCAACTTGGTGAAACGCAGGAACGCGCCCGTCACGATCGTGATCACGACCCCGAAGCCCAGCCCGATCACCTGGGTCCACGTAACCTGGATCTGGCCGACCATGAAGCCAGTGTTATCGGTCGGCAGCGTGATCGAGCGGGACTCGCCCCCGCTCCCGGTCCAGAGCAGATCCATCACCCCGAGCAGGATCAGCGTCAGCCCAAGCGTCGCCACCGCCTTCACCAGCGGCTCGCGCCCAGCCAAGGCCGAGCCGAAGATCATCCCGTAGGCGAGTGTCACGACCCCGCAGAACAGGACGCAGACGAGATAGGCGAGCCACTCGTTCATGTTCGACTTGTTGATCAGCTGCCATGAGATGAGCGCGCCCATGGCGCCAACCGCGCCAAAGGCCAGGAACAGCACGCCCGTCGCTCGGAACAGGACGACCATTCCGACCCCCGAAAGCGCGTACACCCCCCCCAACGCGAGCCCCGTATAGATGAACGGCTGAAAGTCCGTCCAGCTGGGCAGCACGAGCCCGGTAACGATGATGGAGTGAAGGAGCTGCCAGCTTGCCATTGGCTCTAGTGCTTCCGTCCTGGTTGCATTGTCGTGCCTAAGTGCTCCCCACCGCAAGGTCAGTCGTCTTCTCGACGGCTGACCCCACGACGGGGAGCACAGGGCTCTGCGTGGTTCTTCCTCGCTCCTCAGTCCAGTTCGGAGCGCACTAGCCCGCGATCTTGTGGTAGGCCGCGATCTGCGGGTCGGCCGAGGAGATCCCGGTACATCCCTGCGCCGTGATCATCTGGCCATTGCTCGGGGTCGTCGTGTAATCGGCGTTGTTGGGGATGTGGAACGCGTAATTCCCAAATGTCCACGGTTGACACAGCATCGCGGTCTTGTAGTTCTTGATCGCCTTGAACGCCGCGTTGACGCTCTTGAGCGTGTACGAACCCTTGATCGTCGCAAGCGCCTGGACGGCGAACTTGGCCTCGACCCAGCCGAACTGGCTGAAGCTGCCGATGCCACCTGAAACCGCGGAGCCGTACTGCTTGAGGACCGCCCGGTAGAGCTGGAACTCGGGGTCGTTGTTGCCGTCAGGCGGAGTGAACTCGGCGTTGACGAACAGCTTGTGATCCCACTTCGGTCCCAGCGCCTTGGCCAGGAAGTCGGTGTTGCACGGTGTCGAGCAGCCCCACAGCTTGACCCGGTCCTCGAGGCCCAGCTTCTGGGCGGCCTGGAGGATCACCAACGCCTCAGGCGGGGTGTAGTTGAGGATCACGGCCCCGTTCGGACCCGCGTCGTCAACCTCCTTGATCGCGACCGAACTGGCGTCCGTGATCGGCACGTTCTCGGTCAGCTGCGTGATCGGCACGTGCGCAGCGGCCGCAAGCGCCGCCGGACCACCGGCGATATAGCCCGTACCAGGGACGTTTGACTGATCGAACACGATCTTGCTCGCGTGCTGCGCGATCGCGTACTGAACCGCACCGTCGGAGCTGTAACGCGGGCCCATGTTGACCGCCGCGCTGTTCGGCGTCGACCAGCATTCGGGCGCGATCCCCGAGTTGATCTCGAACACGCCCAGCTTCTTCCAATAGGCCTGATCGATCGTGCATTCCAGGAGGTCGGTCACGCCGACGATGCCGACCACGTGGTCGGAAGAGATCAGCTTGCTTGCCGCCGCCGCGATCTGCGAGGGCTGGGTCTGATCGGTCTCGACGAACAGCTTGACCGGGTGGCCGTTGACCCCGCCGTTCGCGTTGACACAGGCGAAGTAGGCCGATTCCATATTCGGAATGTCGGTGAAGTCCGTGCCCGGCTGCTTGGTGTTGATCGTGCCGAGGTTGATCGGCGTGCCGGTCGCCGCGACGCCGGCTTTGCTGCCACAAGATGAAGTGCCGGTCGAAGCGCTGGCACTGCTGCTGCTGGCGGTGGTGCTGGCGCTCGACGAGCCACCGGCCGCACTGCTGCTCGCACTACTACTGCTACTGCTGCTGCCGCAGCCAGCCAAAAACAGACAAATTACCGCGCCCAAAGCGAGGCTTGGCCGCAAGCGCAGCCCATGTTGGTGAATCCTCACCTATCTCTCCTCCTCGAGTGATGGCCCCCGCCCCGGTGAGGCGAGTGGCGGTTGATACTAACTGCCTAAAGTTCTGTATGCAAGAAGGGCCTAACAAGCCCTCAACGAACCGCTTGTGGGGGCCTATGGCAATGTTCTGCATGCAAGCGATCGATCCGGCTTTACACTGTCCCGCACACCGCGTCTCGGTGCGCGGCGCACCGCGCAGAATGACACGGGTGCAGCGGCGACGTCGATGGCTAATCCGGCCCACAGAACGCAGATCACCCTGGCGCTGCTGCGCCTGCGTGAGCTGATCCTCGGCGGCGAGTTCGCGATCAACGAACGACTGTCCGAGCTGCCGCTGGTGGAGCGCCTCGGCGTGTCGAGGACCCCCTTGCGCTTGGCGCTGGCGGCGCTGGAGCACGAGGGCCTGTTGCGCCGGCTGCCGGGCGGTGGCTACACGGTGCGCGAGTTCACCCAGGCCGACATTCGCGACGCGATCGAGTTGCGCGGAGCGCTGGAGGGCACCGCCGCCCGCTTCGCCGCCGAGCGCGGTGCCAAGCGGCGTGATCTGCGCGCGCTGATCACGATCAGCGACGCGATCGGCGGGCTGATCCACCGCGGCGACTACGAGTCCTTCGAGCATTACGTCGAGCTCAACGAGCGCTTCCACGCGCGTCTGCTGGCGCTCGCCGACAGCCCGCTCCTCGACCGCGCGATCGCCGGGATCGTCTCGCTTCCGTTCGCCGGACCCAGCGCGTTCGTGCTGACCGAGGCCGAGCTCCCGGAATCGCGTGAGATCCTGATCATCGCCCACTATCACCACCTCGGGCTGATCGACGCGGTGGAGCGCCGCGCCGGCGCGCGGGCCGAGAGCCTCGGCCGCGAGCACGCGATGCTGGCGCTGCGCAACCTGGAGATCGTGCTGCGCCACCGCGACATGCTCGCCCACGTACCCGGCGCTTCGCTGATCGTGGTACCCCAGGAGGCCTAGCATCATCACCGCTGCGGCGCCGAGACGGCGCCGGGGTCAAGGGGGCTCGCCTGGCGTTGCGCCCGTCCGAGCGCCACCCGGACGGCGGCGATCACGTGCTCGGAATCAGGCCGGTAGGCGTCCTCCAGCGGCGGACTGAGCGGCACCGGCGTAAACGGCGCGCCGACCCGTTCCACCGGCGCGTCGAGGTACTCGAACGCGGCGGTCTGGATCTGCGCCACGAGCTCGGCGCCAAAGCCTCCGACCCGCACCGCCTCGTGGGCGACCACGACCCGACCGGTTCGCTGCACCGATTCGACGATCGTCTCCAGGTCAAGCGGCGTGAGCGTCCGCGGATCGATGATCTCGGCCTCGATCCCCTCCTGCGCCAGCCGCTGCGCCGCCACCATGGACTCGCCCACCAGCCTTGACAGGGCGACGATCGTCACATCGTCACCGGGGCGCACGGTCCGCGCGCGCCCCAGCGCCAGCGGCAGGTGTTGCGCCGGGGCCGGTTCCCGGCGGAAGTAGAGCGCCTTGTTCTCGACGAACACGACCGGGTTGGGGTCGGCGATCGAGCTCAGCAGCAACCCGGCGGCGTCGGCCGCACAGCTGGGCATCACGACCTTCAATCCGGGTACGTGGACCAGCCACGCCTCCAGGCTCTGCGAGTGCTGAGCGGCGGCGCGCCCGCCGGCGCCCCCCTGGGTTCGCAGCACGAGCGGAACCTCCAACTGGCCTCCGGACATGAAGTGCGCTTTGGCCGCCTGGTTGACGAGCTGGTCCAGCGCGAGCGTGATGAAGTCGATGAACATGATCTCGACGACCGGCCGCAGGCCCGACTGGGCCGCGCCGATCGCCACGCCGCAGACGGCGCCCTCGCTGATCGGGGTGTTGCGGACCCGCTCGGTACCGAACTCCTGGGCCAGATCCGCCGTGGCCGTGTAGGGCCCGCCCTCGGCTACGTCCTCTCCGAGCACGATCACGCGCTCGTCGGCGCGCATCGCGCTGGCCAGGGCGACGTTGATGGCCTTTACGAACGTCGTGTCCGAGTCGCTCACGATGGTGCCTTCAGCCCTCGCGGTTTGCGCCGGCGTAGACCATCTCAGCTGCCACAGCGGGTTCGGGGAACGGGCTCTCCCGCGCGAACGCCAACGCTGCCTCGACCTCGGCCTGGGCGTCTCGCTCCAGCGCCTCGGCTGCCGCCTCGTCGAGCCATCCCTGCGCGATCGCGTGGAACTGAAGTCGCGCCAGCGGATCCAGCGCTTGCCATTCCGCCTCGGCCAGCGTGTCCCTGTAGGTCTGCGCGTCGCCCTCGTAATGGCCCCGGCGGCGGTGGGTGAGACATTCCAGCAGCAGCGGTCCGCGTCCCTGGCGGGCGGCGTTCAGATAGCCCCCGAACGCGCTCCACAACGCCGGCACGTCACCCCCGTCGACCGTCTGGCGCTCAAACCCGTAGGGCGCCACCACGTCGCACACCAGCTCCACCTTTGAGTGCTCGGAGCGCGCGGTGAACTCGGCCATCCCGTTGTTCTCACACACGAAGATCAGCGGCAGCTCCCAGAGCGCGGCGAGGTTGACCGACTCGTTGAAATGCCCGGCCTGGACCGCACCGTCGCCGAAGAACACGACCGTCACCTGATCGGTCCGCCGTAGCCGCGCGGCCAGCGCGCTCCCCGCCGCCAGCGGGAGATTGCCGCCGACCACGCCGGTGGCGCCCAGCAGCCCGTGCTCACGATCGACCAGATGCATCGAGCCTCCCAGCCCGCGGCAGAGGCCGTCAGTGCGCCCCATCAGCTCGGCCATCACCCGGTCCATCGGCGCACCCTTGGCGAGCGCATGGCCGTGCGCGCGATGGCCGCTGTAGACGTTGTCGTCGTCGCGCAGCTGCCCGCACACGGCCGCTGCCACGCCCTCGCCACCGATGCTGAGATGGATCAGCCCGTGGACCTGCAGGTTGCGCTTCAGGCGCGCCACGCGCTCCTCAAAGCACCGGATCCGCCACATCGTCCCCAGGAGTCCCAGCGCCGCGTCACGGTCAAGCGACCGCGACGCGGCAGTGGAGCGCTTAGAACGCGCCATCGACCTGGGCTGGTGTGTCGATTTGAATCACGACACTACGCGGCGACGGGCGCGTTTCCGAGGACCTGGCGCACGGCGCCGACGATCTTGGCCTCGTCGGGGAGTACGAACGCCTCCATCGGCTCGCTGTAGGGCACCGTCACGTCGTGCGCGGTCACCAGCTTGATCGGGGCCTTCAGCGACGAGAACCCGTGATCGGCGATCTCCGCCGAGATCAGGGCCGCCGCCGATGCGTGCCGTGGGGCCTGGTCGACGAGCACCACCCGGCCGGTCTTGGCCACCGAGGTCAGGATCGTCTCGGTGTCCAGCGGCGCGAGCGTGCGCGGATCGATCACCTCGGCCTCGATCCCCTCGGACGCCAGCGACTCGGCCGCGGCCAGCGCCTTGCCCACCATCCAGCCCGTGGCGACGATCGTGACGTCGCCGCCAGAACGGCGCACGTCCGCCTGGCCGAACGGCACGAGGTACTCGCCTTCGGGGACCTCGCCCGGCTCCAGCGTCAGCAGGTAGTGATGGAAGAAGCAGACCGGGTTGTCGTCCCTGATCGCGGTGGCCATCAGCCCCTTGGCATCGGCGGCGGTCGCCGGGAGCGCCACCTTCAGCCCCGGGATCCCGAGGAACATGCTGTAGATCGAGCCCGTGTGCTGGCCCGCCCAGCCGGCGGTGAACCCGTAGCCCGCCTTGAGCACCAGCGGGACCTTGACCTTGCCGCCGCTCATGTAACGAAAGCGCGGGGCCTCGTTGACGACCTGATCCATCGCCACCAGCAGGAACTCGGCCATGTACAGCTCGACCACCGGCCGCATGCCGGCCAGCGCCGCGCCGACCGCCATCCCGATCTCCGCGGTCTCGGAGATCGGCGTGACGCGAACGCGATCGTGGCCGTAGGCCTTCACGAATTCGTCGTTCTCGGTCGTGGCGAGGTTCTGTCCGAAGTAGAGCACGCTGTCGTCACGCGCCATCTCTCCGTGGATCGCCTCGTTGATTGCCACAATGTAGGGAAGCTCGCGGGCCATGGAAGTCGCCTCCTTGGGCGGATCAGGCGTAGACGTATTTGAGGGCTTCTTCGGGCTCCGGCAGCGGGCTGTCGATGCCGAACTGCACCGCAGCCTGCATCTCCCGGCGGACCTCGTCGGCGATCGCGTCGGCCTGCTCGGCGGTCAGCTTGCCGTCGCTGACCAGCCGGGCCCGGAAGCGTGGCACCGGATCCCCGCGCTTGGCCGCCTCGTACTCCTCGCGCGCGCCGAAGACCTCGATCGCCTCATGCTCGGGGTAGTGCAGCGGGATGCCGGGCGGGACGATGATGTTGCCGTGGGCGCTGAGCCGGTAGACCTTTGACTCCACCAGCGTCGGCCCCTCGCCCGCCCGGGCACGGTCGACCGCCATCTTGACGTGCTCGTACACGGCGATGGGGTCGTTGCCGTCAACGGTCACGCCGGGCATCGAGAACGCCTTCGCCTTGACCGCCAGCGGCTCGCCGGCCGCGGCGTTGGCGTCCTCCTGCTCTGAGCGGGTGACCACGTTGTAGGAGTTGTTCTCCATCACGTAGACGATCGGCAGCTTCCACAGCGACGCCACGTTGAGCGACTCCGAGAACGCCCCCTGCTTGGAGGCGCCATCGCCGAAGAAGCACAGCACGACCTGGGGCGGGTCCGACCGATTCCGGATCTGTGCCGCGTAGGCGACCCCGGTGGCCTGGGGGATGCCCTGCCCGACGATCCCCGAAGTGCCCATGAAGCCGCGCTCGGTATCGACCAGGTGCATCGAGCCGCCGTAGCCGCCGCACAGGCCGGTGCTGCGACCGTAGATCTCGGCCATCATCGCCTTGACGTCGGTGCCCAGCACGATCGGATAGCCGTGGCAGCGGTAGGTGGCCATCAGCTGGTCGTCGGGTTCAAGCGCGGCCAGCGAGCCCACGATCGAGGCCTCGGCGCCATCGGCCAGATGGGTGTGGCCGCGGATCACGCCCGGGTATTCCTCGAAGGTCCCCTTGACCCGCTCCTCGAATTCGCGGATCCGCAGCATCTGGGTGTAGATCCAGACCAGACGGTCATCGGTCAGTTCGGTGTCACTCATGGTGTCAGTCTCCTCTCACGCGACGCCGGCGCGCAACTGGGCGGCGGTCGTCTCGTAGGCTCGCTGGAATTCCTCTTCGATCGGCAGGCTGCGCAGCTCCGCCGACAGCACCTCGACCCCCCACGGTCCCTGATAGCCGACCGCCCGGCAGACCTCGACGTAGGCGGGGATGTCGAACTCGCCCTCGCCCGGCAGCCGGCGGTGATTGACCGTTTCGTCGACCAGGTCGGGCATGTTCTGGCGCTGCCCGTCGGACAGCTCGACCCAGGTGAAGTGCTGCGGCGGGATCTGGCGCAGGTCCGCCGGCGCGATCCCGAGCTTGGCGCAGTGCCAGGTGTCGATCGCCAATCCGCCGTTCTCGGCGCTGGCGCCGCTGACCAGCTCGATCGCCGCGTCAAGCGTGTCGACGTTGACGTCGAAGGGCATGAACTCGTAGACGACCTTGGCGGCGGTGTGCTGCGCCGCTTCCTCGCACAGCTGCGCGAAGGACTCGATCAACCGGTCCATCTCGCACGGGGTCCCGGGGATATTGCCGACCTTAATGTGATGGGCGTCAAACACCGCGGCGGTATCGAACAGCAGCTTGCGCCGGGCGTCTGACTCCGCACGCGCCGGCTCTCCCTCGGGCACGAAGAAGTCGGCCAGGAACTCCACCTGGAGATACGTCAGGCCGGCGTCGTCGAAGATCTGCTTCATCTCGGCCAGGCTCCGGGTCTGCAGCTGGTGCTCGATGTCGGCGTGCCATAGCCCCAGGCCCTTGAAGCCGACCCGCTGGGCCTCGGCGCAGCGGTCACGCCACTCGAATGTGCTCCACTCGCGGCCCACATGCACGTCCGCGGGACCGGCCACGGTCCAGTACAGAGCCAGAAGCTCGCCCTCGCCCTCGCCCATAGGTTCTCCTCGTCGCTCGCAAAGACGTATCCCAAGCTACCGACAGCGCGCGCAGGCTGCCAGTCATCGCGCGCAGGGCTTCTTGTCGATCCGCGCCACAGCGCTCCGTGCCCCCGGTCAGGACAGCGCTCCGTGGCCCCGGTCAGGACCGCGCCACGTGGCCCGGTCAGGACCGCGCTACGGTGCCCGCGGCGCCCTCGCCCGAGCGGCGGGAACGTTGGGATAGAACCCTCGTCGATGAAAATCCCCGATGGCCTCGGCGGCGGTGCCCATTGACCGCCCAGAGGTTCGCGACAAGCCTCACCAATTCTCTTTTTACACGCCTTTTTACGGCGCTACTGCTCCTTCCGTGGGTGAGGTGAGGGACGTGGCGGGGTAGCTTCGCC
>ODAK010000793.1_pt1 | contig 35986 bp, 31 predicted proteins | sample 1539591 | NCBI WGS metagenome assembly ODAK01 (sample SAMEA3539303, study PRJEB22396) | soil metagenome | biome: tundra; feature: field; material: soil | place: USA | collected 2010-05 | depth 0.15 m | reverse complement strand
CCAGAAACACATCTAAAATTTGCTCTGGGTGTGGAAGGATTGTAGAAAAGAAAATTTATACCCGTTCTCATGATTGCCCTGTATGTGGTTTGTCGCTTCATCGTGACCTAAATGCGTCCCTGAATATTTTACGGTTAGGAACTGACCGTATGAAAGAGGGCTTTGCCCGACTTCATCAAAGCCACATTCTATGAATGTGGTTGTTCACTTATATACGGAAAGGAAACTCAATATTATTGAGAATGATTCTAGACTCCTTCCTGAAACAATAAATTAATAGACATTTTTTTCCAGGAATTTAGCCACTTCGCGGACAGCTTTATTTTCCTGGGCGATGCCTTTCGTTTTATGAGGCAAAATGGACACCCCGTTGAAAATGTTATAATGCAATGTCAGGAAATGGTTTTTATATTTGAAGTCCCAATCCAGGGTCTCAGCATCATCTACCTTGTTGATAAACTTGACTTTCAGGCCGTCAGACAAAATATCCGCAATTGAGTAAAATTTAGAAACTCCGCAATTATCGTCTATAACTGCTTCTGTTCCGCCAAAATTTGTTTTTAAATGATAGCACATAGGGTTAGTTTTGAAAATATAAATAGGTGTTTTGTAATATCTCTTTCTTAATATTCAAACTTTCTTGCTTTTCTTGCCGCCTTTATTGCAGCCTTATCTCCAGATAAAATTCTTTCCGCTCCTATATTCTTACCATCAGTCGGGCATCCGTATTTTTCCTTTTTCTTAAAAATCAAACATCCCGAAATCATCCAAACACAAAACGAAGCGAAAAAAATCTTCTTCATTAGTTTTTATTAACATGCAAATTATTTGCCCATTCCATCAAGTGCTTGTTAAGAATTCAATAAAACGGCCTTTAAAAAAATTCAATGGTAATATGCAGGAGATTTTTTTTTATGTCTTAAACCATTCTGCATACATAACATAATTATCGGCAATTCTGTTTATTTCTCCTTTTATCAACTCCTGGGGGACATTCTTAATTTTTTTGGCCGGGATCCCTGCATATATTGATCCTGGTTCCACAACTGTGTTTTCAATTACTACGGCGCCGGCCGCAATAATGCTGTTGCTCCCTATTTTTGCGTGATCCATTACTATGGAACCCATACCTACAAGAACATTATCCTGTATAACGCATCCATGTACGATTGCATTGTGTCCGATACTCACATTATTTCCGATATATGTCCCTGCTTTTAGATAGGTACAGTGAATAATGGCCCCGTCCTGAACATTTACTTTTTGTCCTATCCGTATGATGTTCACATCACCACGTATTACTGCATTAAACCAGATACTGCAGTCGTTACCCATGATTACATCACCGGCAATAGTAGCATTAGGGGCGATAAAGCAATTATTGCCAAATTTTGGCTCAATTCCTTTGACTTGAATAATGAAAGGCATTTATTTTTATTTTATTATTTGATAAGGATCCAAATATTCCTAGTGACATATGATGTGAACAGTCCTTCCCTTCAGGTTGCATGTTTCTAAAATAAAACAAAGATCGTGATGATTTAGCCAGGTTATATAACTTACAAGAAGTTGAATAGAAATTTTGATGAAAAAGGCAGACCTCATGAATTTGTGCCTTAAATTCGTAAAATATCGAAAATTCATTGCTGTTATATAATCATGAAAATTGGTTACCACTCATTTCTTAATTTCAAAAATAAATTTTGACCAACCGGCAGATATTTTTACAGCACATAGCTCAGACTTCTCCAGCTCCTTTATCGCTCGAAATTATCAGGGCAGAAGGAACCAGATTGTATGATATCAATAATAAATCATATCTCGATCTTATAGGAGGTATTAGCGTATGCAATGTTGGTCATGGCAATAAAAAAGTTATTGAAGCTATCAATAAACAGATCAACGAGTACCTCCATGTAATGGTTAATGGGGAATTAATATTGAATCCGCAGACCCTTTATGCAAAATTACTTATTGACCACCTTCCGGAAACGCTCAATTCAGTTTATTTCACGGCTTCAGGCACCGAATCTACTGAAGGCGCCATGAAACTGGCGAAGAGGTTTACAGGGAGAACTCAAGTTGCAGCTTTCAACAATAGTTATCACGGGAGCACCCAGGGAGCTTTAAGCATTATGGGAAGCGAATATTGGCGAAATGCATTCAGGCCTCTTTTGCCGGATATATTGCACCTAACCTACAATTCATTTCAAAGCCTGGAAAACATTACTGAAAAAACAGCCTGTATTGTGGCTGAAACCGTCCAGGCAGAAGCCGGTGTAATAGTGCCGGATAAGAAATGGATGCAGGCACTTAGAAAAAAATGTGATGACACAGGTACACTGCTGGTTCTTGATGAAATTCAATGCGGATTTGGGCGTAATGGAACCTTATGGGCCTTTGAACAATTTGATATTGTGCCTGATATTTTACTGCTTGGAAAAGCCTTAGGCGGAGGCATGCCGTTAGGCGCTTTTATTTCAGATAAAAAAATTATGGATACGTTCACTAACAATCCGGTACTTGGTCATATTAATACATTTGGAGGCCACCCGGTATGTTGCGCTGCAGGCCATGCCGCGATGGAATATTTATTAAAGGAAAATCTTTTGGAAATTGTTATTGAAAAGGAAAAAATATTTATTCAATCACTTAAGGCTTCCAAAATTAAAAGCATACGAAGCAAGGGATTAATGATTGCCCTTGAGTTTGAAAATCTTGAGGAAAATAAGAGGATTATTGATAAGCTTATAGAAAGAGGAATTTTCACAGACTGGTATTTATTTGCGCCTCAATGCCTGAGAATAGCGCCTCCGTTGACAATTACAAAAAAGGAGATTGAGGAAGCGTGTAAAATTATTAATGAAATTGCTTCGTAATACCTGAAACTCTTTCAGCCTAAAAATCTCATTATTTTCACACCGTTAGCCTAAAAGGATTTTTTTTATTAAAATACTCCGGCCATTATGATTCTATTTTCTACAAATAATATCTATTCAATCCTTTCCCGAATTATTTCATTTAAGAAGAGTTGTATCTTACGTGGCTTTTTGTCTGGATGTCATGAAAATAACAAGGATCAAAAATCCAACCCCATGCTTAAGTATAAAACGGGCTTACTATTGAAAAATCCGCTCATGGGCCATCCTGCATCAAATTTCAGGAAATATCCCAGCAAGGTGCTCCTGGCGCCAAAACCATAGCCGCCGAGGAATGGGCCTAAACCCGGCGCCTTAATTTTTACCTGGACAGTAGGGTCCTGCGTTGAATAGGTTATTGTTGGCCTTTCAAGGCTATTATATGAACCATTCCAGGCAGAACCAAGGTCAACAAATTGGATCACCTGAAAATTTCTTACGAGTGCATTATTAATTGGTTTGCTTAAAAGGGTGGTAAAAACCGGCAGGCGGAATTCACTGTTAATTACAAGATTGTTATTACCATTTGCAGCATTTTGGATAAAACCCCGCATGTTTACAGCAAGGGTTTGAAATGCATAGGTCACATCCGGTGCCGGCGTGTTAGCCGGATTAAAATACCGGTAGGTTTGCTGCCCGTTAGCATTTGTTTTTACGTTATCAGCAAACATGAACCAATTATCGATACCACCCAGGTAATAAATAATTTTCTGACTTCCCCAGCTAAAATCACCCGCGAACCTTCCTGCCCAGATAAAATTGCGGTAGATAGGAAAATAGGCTCTTGCATCAAATCCGACATTGAAAGTAAACCGGCCCTCATCAGCCGACAATTTGCTTATTTGCGAATTCCAATCCATATAAGCTTTAAACCGAATGCCATTCCAGATATTCTGAACAGGGTTTAGTGTATTATCATAAACATATTCCAAATGAGTTAGCGAATAAGTTTTCGAAATATCAGGAGCTACAAGGGAAATATTGTCTGAGGTGCTTACCACCTCGCGGTCCCTTCTGACACCAAAATTTAAACGCAAACTTTTTGTTTCATCAAAAGGATAACTGAGATTTCCCTGGTAAAGATCAGAGAATACTTTTCCGGGGTAACCGGTTGTAGAACCAATTCCAAAACTAACATCCTGGACGGTTCTGTAATAGGTAAGTCCCCAATCAAGCCTTTTCCTAAGATTGTTGAACTGAAGCAGCCAGTCATTATCTTTTAAATTTGTAGAAAGGCGATAACCGCCTGAAATTTTAATGTCTTCCATAATATCAGCTGTTCCCAATCTGAGGGTCCCGTCCAATCCATTACTGGAAGAAAGATTTATTGGTCCGGTTCCACCTTCATAAATCTGGTACCTGGTTCCCAAAACATCATTATTAAAACCCGCAACCACGTAATCAGCGGCAAATTTCAAAGGTTTATAAGGATATAATCTTTCAGTGGAAAGCACCGTAGACTCCTCCCCGAGAGAGTTAGCATTGTAGATTTTACCTGTGATCGCCGTATCTGCAGGAGGAATATCCTTAAACTGGTTTTGAAAAATATCTTGTTTCCCGGTTGAGTCTTTTGATTGTTTCGACATTATTTCCTGGCCATTGGAAATCTTATCAAGAGCCATAAGCCGCTTCATATAAGCCGAAGGTGTGGCAGTAACATTTCGTCTCCGTAAACCATTTTCATCAATCTTCAGCTTGTATAATATTTTGTCATCACTTTGCCTAGTAACTTCACTTACCTGGCTGTTATCGCCTGCCACCCTTGTTTCCAGGAGGCTGCTGCCATAATTTGTTAATGGAAATACATAGGCAGAATCATTAGTAACAGAAACTACGGCTACAGAATCAATATCGGGCTTGTGATATTCCTTGAGTACGGAATCCACTTCCTGTGTTGAAGGATTTCGAAGGATGTCATCACCAATAAGAACAAGAGTGTCCAAACCTGCAGTGGCTGTAGTGAAAAAGCCTGCATATCGGTTTCCAATACCATTAAGGTCGCTTACGAAAGTAAAATGGTTGTTACTATATTGAGTTGGGTACCTCGCGTCCCCGAATTTCAAATGCGTAAGTTGGGTGATTTGATTTAACCCTGGTTTATTGGTTGCAAAATCAGTTATTAAAAAGATATTAAACCGGTTATTAAGCAACGAGGTATCGAAACCTTTTGCCTGTGGTGAAGGACGGTTACTCGAAAAAATTATACCTGTTTTATTGGGAAATGAAACAAAAGAAGGATCAAGATCATCATACACATCATTGGTTACCTGCTTCATTTTATCACTTTCAATATCATAGGTGTAAATATCTGAATGTCCGTTTTTAACAGCGCTAAAAAGAAGTGTCTGGCTATTAATCATATACTTCATATCCTGCACCTGGTCAAATAAATTCGTAAAATCTCTATTAATTGGTTTTACCCGGGTTATCACATCAAAAACAAAAAGTTTGATGCGCCCTTCCTCTTCATATAAAACAGAAAGCCTGGTTCCTTTCGGATCCCATGCCATCATGGGATAATTGGTATTTATTTGATCAATCCTGCTTTTTGTTCCAAATTTTAAGAGTGTCTTATCCTCACCATCCTCATCAAGCAACAACCTGTATTGCCCTTTTTTATATTGAACTACGGCAAATGAGTTATTTCTCTTATTTGGGTTTACATTAAAATGAAAATAGTCAATTCGCTTTCCAATGGTATAATCGGTAATCTCATTTCCTTTAGGATAATTTTTACGCCGGGAAATATCATTATCATATTTTTCTGCCTGATATGCCATAAAATCTGCAAGCACATCTTTAAATTTTTTCTTTTTGGTAACTTGTTGCGAAGCTTTGTTTAAGCTCTTATAAACTCTGGCGAGATATATTAAGTAAGTCGTATTTTCTCTTTTGTATTTTTCTTCGATATAATACCAGAAGGCATGGCCGGCAAGCAATGGTTTGTCAAAGGCAAACTGGTAAAAATTCTTATACTTTTCACTGAGGATTTCACTTTTTAATTCATCATCAAGTTGTGTGCTCCAGTTTTGGGCTGCATAGGCAATATAACCATCTATGAGCCATTGCGGGAGATCAAGCAACGCTTTATTACCAGCTACTTCGCCAAGATTATCACCGAATAATTGATTTTGAGTAAGAACTTTTGCAATCCCCTGCCGGATCTGAAGGCGAAGGTCAGCATGATTGGAATTAAAATAAACAATCATTTTATTATTAACCAGTTGAGTAACTCCTCCGGTACTTTGCCAGTCGATTCCAAGCCCGATATTGCTTTGTTTCAATTCGCCAAAAGTATTATAGACTATAATATTTGCTCTGCGTTGCAAATTATATTCAACAAACCTTTCCATGCCGGGTAATTCTTCTTCGGCTACCTGGGCAACATATTTTGCAATTTCCTGCCCCTGCTGGCTAAAGTAAGTATTGAAATTTTTTGTTTGATAATATTGCCATTTGAATTTCTTAAACTGCACCCTGTTTTTACCATAAGTTACACTGCTTACCTGTCCGTTTACTACCAAAATTGAAATGAAAAAATATGTTAAAAGAAGAAAAATTTTTTTGCCTACTTGATTCTTGTGATCTTGCATATCCTAAGGTTATAATTCGCCTAAAATTAAACGTTTCGGGTTAATCAGGGAAATGAAATTACTCGATTTTCACTTACGCTATGTTCCAGATCAAAGTTTTAACTTTTAATGCTGTAGAAGAAAATACTTATATACTTTTTAATGAAAAAAAAGAATGCATAATTATAGATCCGGGATGTTATGATGATGAAGAAAAAGGAATTTTGAAATCCTTTATGGAAAATAATCAGCTAAAGCCAACTTTGTTACTGAATACCCATTGCCACCTTGATCATGTTTTTGGAAATAAATATGTGGCTGAAGAATACAAATTAAAGCTTCGGATTCATAAAAATGAAGAACTGGTTCTCCAAATGGCTCCTTCTTCAGGTCTTATGTTCAATTTCCCTTTTGATAATTATGCGGGCGAATTGCAGTTTCTGAAACAGGGGGATATTATTTCACTTAACGATGACAATTTGAAGGTTATTGAAGCGCCAGGCCATTCCCCGGGAAGCATTTGCTTCTATTGCGAGAAACAAAAATTTATCATTGGAGGAGACGTTCTGTTTCAAAATAGTATAGGACGCACAGATTTGCCCGGAGGAAGCCATGAAAGCCTGGTAAGGAATATAAAAGAAAAGCTCTTTACTTTGCCCGATGACGTGAAAGTATATCCTGGCCATGGTCCTGCAACAACCATTGGTGAAGAAAAGAGATTAAATCCCTACCTAACCTAAATTTTCGAATAACATATAATAAATTTTGAGGACCAAAATAGAAAGTATTCTTAAATAGATAAGCAGTGAAAAATCCCGGCGATATTAAGAATATAAACTAAGATTAATTATTTTTTTTCCATACATAATTCGATCAAAACTCCATTAGTTTCTTTCGGGTGGAGGAAACAGATCATTTTATTATCAGCACCTTCTTTTGGTTGTTCATTTACGAAAGTGAATCCCGCCTTTGTCAACCGCTTCATCTCTTTTTTGATATTGTCCACTTCAAAAGCAATATGATGTAATCCTTCTCCTTTCTTTTCAATGAATTTATGAATAGCACTTTGTGGACCAGTGGCTTCCAGTAATTCAATTTTGTTTTCTCCGATTTCAAAAAAAGCAGTATTCACCTGTTCGCTATTCACGGTTTCAGTTTTATAACAGGTGGTATCCAATAATTTTTCAAAAAGGGGAATGGAAACAGAGAATTTTTTTACTGCTATGCCAAGATGCTCTATTTTTTTCATGTAATTATTTTACCCAAAATTAGCATTTCAGGCTGTTTACCTTATTAGCTTACGCAAAGTATAACTTTATTTTGAAGGGTTTTAGTTCTAAATTTGATTAATATAAAGAAGGTACTTGCTGATGTTGAAACTTCCCATTTATCTTGATAATAATGCAACCACAAAAATGGATCCGCGGGTTTTGGAAGCCATGAATCCGTATTTTTTGGAACATTATGGTAATGCAGCGAGTCGCAGCCATTCATTTGGTTGGGAAGCTGAGGAAGCTGTGGAATATGCCCGTGAACAGGTAGCGCAATTAATCGGGGCCGAACCTAAAGAAATTATTTTCACTTCAGGAGCTACGGAATCCGATAACCTGGCATTGAAAGGGGTTTTTGAAACATACCTGTCAAAAGGAAATCACATTATTACAGTAGCTACGGAACACAAAGCAGTGCTTGATTCATGTATTCACCTGGAGAAATTAGGTGCTGAAATCACCTATCTTGGAGTAAATCATCAAGGATTAATAGATATAGAAGAATTACATAAGGCCATGAAGCCAACCACCATCCTGATAGCCATCATGTATGCCAATAATGAAATTGGTGTAATACAACCCATTAGAGAAATAGGAGCTATTGCGAAGAAAAAGGGGATCCTATTTTTTTCTGATGCAACCCAGGCTGTGGGTAAAATTCCTGTTAACGTGATCAAGGATGAGATTGACCTAATGGCTTTTTCAGCACATAAAATATATGGTCCCAAAGGTGCAGGAGCTTTATATGTAAGACGTAAAAATCCCAGGTTGAAATTAACTGCTCAAATAGATGGGGGTGGTCATGAAAGAGGAATGCGCAGTGGCACTTTAAATGTTCCGGGAATCGTTGGATTTGGAAAGGCATGCGAACTCTGCAGAATTGAATTAATGAAAGATGCTGAAAGGATAAAAAACCTTCGTAACAAACTGGAAGCTGAACTATTGAATATGGAAGAAGTATTCTTAAACGGAAGCAGCGAAAACCGCTTGCCCAATACGAGTAATCTAAGTTTTAATTATACCGAAAGTGAAGGCCTTATTCTTGGAATTAATAAAAATATAGCAGTCAGCAGTGGTTCAGCTTGCACTTCGGCAACGCTCGAACCTTCTTATGTTTTAAAGGCAATTGGAGTGAAAGATGATTTTGCGAAAGCTGCTATTCGATTTGGATTAAGCCGTTTTACTACAGAGGCAGAAATAGATTATGCTGCAGATCAGGTGAAAGCAACGGTTTCGAAATTAAGAGAATCGAGTTTGAGATGGCAAAACAGGAAGGACGCCAATTTTTCTAAAAATGTGAACAAGCCGTTAAGGAGTAAATAAATGGGGCTTCCTTATTTTATAATCAGATCGGCTTAAATTTGCATTTACATATTATCGGGTAAAAGCAATAAAGACATGGAGGATTTATTATGATTTATGTGAGCAATAAAGCAAAAGAAAAAGTGACTAGTTTAATGAAGGATGCAAATCTTTCAGGAGATGAATATTTTTTAAGAGTCAGTGTGGTAAGCGGCGGTTGTTCAGGATTGAGTTATAAAATGGATTTCGACAATGAGAAGAAGCCAATGGACCAGGAATTTGAGGATAATGGCATAAAAGTAGTTACAGACCTGAAAAGCTTTTTATACCTGGTAAATACAACCCTGGAATTTAGTGAAGGCTTAAACGGCAAAGGATTTTATTTCAATAACCCCAATGCAAGCCGCAGCTGTGGTTGCGGAGAAAGCTTCTCAGTATGACTTATTGATCAATATTGATTCATGCATCATGCTATCAAATATTAGCCAGATTATCACAAAATCAATCAGACCCTTTCCTTCAGAGGGCAGACAAGAAGGAGCCATTTCACAATCTTAATCCTTCATTCTCCAGCCGGGCAATTTTCAGACAATACAGACGATGGTGGCGGAGGCGGAGGTGATTTCGGAGGTATCGGAGGAGCAGGTGGAAGTGGAGGAGCAGGAACTTCTGAAATTGGCATTAACTCAGGAGCAGGCGGTGCCGGAGGTAGATAAGATAATTGTTTTAAGGCATTCGGAACAGGTGGTAGCGGGGGAACTGCCATTTTAGTTTGCGAAATAGATACTGTGGAAATGAAGATACCAGCAATTAATAAATTAGTTTCGAAATGCTTCATAATATTTTTCTATTATGATTCAAATAATTTATAATTCCATAAAGCAATAAAAAAACCCTGCAAAAGCAGGGTTCATCCAGTCGGTTTAGGTAAACTTTTAAAAACAAATTTTCTGAAAGATTACTTTTCATTGAATCAGGAATTAATTACTCATCCCTTTTCAGAAAACCCGATAAATAAAGAAATTAAGGTGTTAAAGTAACAGGCCGCACATTTAAATAACTATATGACAAAAACGCGCGTAGAAACGCTGCTTGTAAAAATCAAAATCCTAAAATTATTTTTCAAGACCTAAATTGCACTTTTTCCAGATCATGATATCAATTGCCAAAAAGGAATTACACCAGTTTTTCAGCAGCCTTACCGGGTATATCACTATAATTTTATTTCTTTTGGTAAATGGCCTTTATTTATTTGTTTTAAAAGACAGTAATATTTTTGATTTTGGGTATGCTACACTCGATAAGTTTTTTGAACTGGCCCCCTGGATATTTATTTTTCTGATACCTGCCCTTTCAATGAGAAGTTTTTCTGAGGAATTCAGAACCGGAACATTTGAAATTCTCCAGACAAGGCCCCTAACAAAATGGCAAATCGTTTTGGGAAAATATTTTGCTGTTTTGGTAGTAATATTAGTTGCCTTACTGCCAACGCTTTTATATGTATTGACTATTCATTCTTTATCTGCCACGGGTAATATTGATGGTGGCGGTATAACCGGTTCGTATATTGGTTTAATTTTTCTGGCAGCTGTTTTTGCTGCAATCTGCATGTGGTGCTCAGCCTTAACATCTAATGCCATTATTGCTTTCCTCGTTGGTGCTTTTGGCTGTCTAATTGTGTATTTTGGTTTTAATGCATTAAGTAAACTTCCTGTGTTTACCGGTAATGCTGATTATTATATTGAGATGCTTGGTATTGATTTCCATTATCGAAGTATCAGCAGAGGGGTAGTTGACACAAAGGATGTAGTTTACTTTTTGAGTATTATTTTTCTTTTTCTGTTTGTCACACAAAAAAATCTAACCAACCAATAGTTTCTGCCGCTAATGAATTATGTAAATCCCGAAAAGAGTAATAAAAATAATTTGTGGTGGATCATAGTTTTTGTCGCCTTAATTGCCTGTAATTATTTAGCGTCAATTTTTCATTTGCGGATAGATCTTACCAATGAGAAAAGATTTACCATTTCATTGCCTGTAAAAAAAATATTGAAAAATCTGGATAATCCTGTTGAGGTAGATATATTTTTGAAAGGGGATTTGCCGGCAGGATTTAAGAATCTTTCTGCCTCAGCGCAGGAGTTATTGCAGGAATTTAATGAATATTCTGCCGGCAGAATCACTTATAAACTTATTTCTCCCGATAGCCAAATGCCAGGTGCAAGCAGAACGTATGCTGATACACTTAACTCATTTGGAATTGTACCAATTAATCTTAAGATCCAATTGAAGGAAGGTGAACAGTCACAATATATTTACCCCGATGCATTGGTGCGGTATAAAAATAAAATGTTACCCGTGAATTTGTATTCGGGTACCCAAACGGTAATTACACCCGGGGAATTAAATACTTCTGAAGCGTTGCTTGAATATAATTTTGCCTATGCAATTAATAAGCTGATTCAAAATAATAGGCCGATGGTTGCCTACTCAGTTGGAAATGGGGAGCCAACAGGAGACAATGTTTTCGACCTTATAGAAAATGTGCTGAGAAAGAACTATGATTTATATACAATAAATATTGAAAAAGAGCCCATAATTCCTGATACTTTCAAATTACTGGTGATCGTAAAGCCAACTATTCCATTTTCTGAAACGGAAAAATTAAATATAGACCAATATGTAATGCGAGGAGGTAAAGTGATCTGGTTTTTAGACCGGCTGGAGGCTGAAATGGACAGCCTGCAAATAAAAAATCAGGTAATCGCTTATGATCGTAACCTTAATCTTGAAGATCTTCTTTTTAAATACGGTGTGAGGATAAATCCGGATCTCATCATGGACTTACAATCTGATTTTTTACCTTTTAGTGTAAACGGGAAAGATCAATTTGATTTCCTTCACTGGAATTATTTCCCCCTTTTTGAATCCAAACAAAATAGTATTATCAATAAAAATATCGGGCTTGTGGCTGCACGTTTTGTAAATTCAATTGATACAGTAAGTGCACCAGGCATAAAAAAAACAATAATCCTGAGTTCTTCGGACAATTCAAGAACACTTGAAACTCCTGCACTAATAAGCGGAACGGAAAATCGAAATGTTCCACAAGACGCAGCATTTAATAAAAAAGATATCCCCTCCGGAGTATTGCTTGAAGGCAAATTTTCTTCACTATATAGAAACAGGATCAGTCAGCAAACTATGGATTCATTGGAGAAAATAGGTGCTCCATTTTTGCCGGAGTGTAGGAAAGATAATAAAATGATTGTGGTTGCCGATGGCGATATTGTTCTAAATGGAGAAGTGCAGGGTAAGCCATTGCCCATGGGTGTAAATTCATATACGGTAGGAACACAATATGAATATCAATTTGCCAATAAAGATTTTCTCCAAAACTGTCTTGATTACCTGGTTGATAATTCAGGCCTCAGCCAGGCAAGAGCCAGGGATTATACCCTACGCCTCCTTGATTCGAAAAAGGTGAGCGAACAAAAAGCAACCTGGCAATTCATCAATCTGGTTTTACCTGTACTGGTAATTATCTTATTCGGATTTATTTATCAGTGGTGGCGCAGAAAAAAATATGGTGTTTGACCTTTTCCTGAAATGCACAGGTGATTCTTCCGGGCACTTTCTAAAAATATCATTTTTAATATTTAAAAAATGAGCGCAAATGATTGGACATATGTTGTATTTGGAATTCTAATCCTGCTTGCTTTGATTTTTGATCTTGGCTTATTAAGCAAAAAATCAAGAAAAGTTTCCATAAAACAGGCTTTGGTTCAAACTGTTTTTTGGGTGAGCCTTGCTGTTGGATTTTTTATATTTATTGGGTTTGAGGATGGAAAAACACAGGCATTGGAATACATCAGCGCCTACCTGATGGAATGGTCCCTGAGCATTGATAATATTTTTGTATTCATACTTGTTTTCACCTATTTTGGCGTTGCTGAAGAATATTATAACAGAGTGTTGCTTTTGGGGATCCTGTTGGCAATATTTTTAAGAATTATTTTCATTACAGTTGGGGTGGTACTGGTACAAGAATTTGCTTGGCTACTTTACCTGTTTGGTGGTTTTCTCGTTTATACTGGCATAAAAATGTTTCTGATCAATGATGAACATGAATTTGATCCTGAAAAAAATCCGGTTTATAGGTTAATTAATAAATTTATCCCGTTGACGAATAATATTTCTGATGGTAATTTTTATAAGATTATTGATGGCAAGAAATACTATACAACGCTTTTCATTGTGTTGGTAATGCTGGCAACCACAGATATAGTTTTTGCATTAGACTCTATTCCCGCAGTATTTGCAATTACACAAACGAAAATGATTATTTATACTTCAAATATTTTTGCAGTATTGGGTTTGCGTTCACTATTTTTCTTACTGCATGGCGCAGTTAATAAGTTCAGGTATCTGAAGGAAGGAATTGCTGTAGTATTGATTTTTATTGGTTTAAAAATGCTCATTGAATATTTTGGTATTCATATTCCCATTTGGGTATCATTGCTTGTAATTGTTTGTTGTATTAGCGGGTCAATACTTTCATCAGCCTTTAAACCGAAAGAAAGGGGGCGGTAATTAATATTTTATACGGGAATGTTAAAATTAAATGAATTGATTTGAATGAATGTCCTAATAAATTATACAATTGCGGAAATCACAAAATCAACAGGTGGCAAGCTATTAAGTTTTAACGCTGATTTGCCTGTGCCGGCCAATCTTTCTTTGGATAGCAGGAAAATTATTAACGCAGGCAACACCATTTTTTTCGCTATTAAATCTTCTCTGCATGACGGAAATATCTTTGTGGAAGAATTGTATAAAAAGGGAATCAGAAATTTTGTTGTCAGCAATAAGAAAATTAATACAAAGAGATTCCCGCACGCCAATATTATTCTTGTAAAAAATACAATTAAAGCTCTGCAAAAGCTTGCATTTTATCACCGTTCACGATTTACTACTATTCCCGTGATAGGGATCACAGGTAGCAACGGCAAGACGGTCGTAAAAGAATGGCTGAACCAATTACTGGAATCAGATTATTCAATTGGCCGAAGCCCCGGTAGCTATAACTCACAGGTAGGTGTACCACTGAGCGTCCTCAATATTGATACGCACCACACTCTTGGAATTTTCGAAGCAGGAATTTCACGAAAGGGAGAAATGAAAAATCTCGAAAAAATTATTAAACCCTCCATAGGAATATTTACCAATATAGGTCAGGCTCATGATGAAGGATTTGAAAATACAAGTCAAAAAATTAATGAAAAGCTTCAATTATTTAAGCACGCAAAGCAACTTGTTTTTTGTGGTGATAATTACCAGTTGAAGAATGCAATTACCAATTTTCAGAAGCGATCAAATAAAAATCTTCAGGTATTTTCCTGGGGGAAGAACAGCAACAATAAGCTTAAAATATTGTCTGTAAAGGAATGGAAGGCAAGCACAAAAATTGAGGCTGATTTTTCGAAGAAAAAATTTTCAATAACCATTCCATTTACAGATGAGGCTTCAATTGAGAATGCTATTAATTGCTGGTGTGTTCTTTTATTGTTGCATAAAAATGGTGAAAAATTCAGGCAGAAATTTTCATCTCTTTACCCGGTTGCCATGAGGCTGGAATTGAAACAGGGGATCAATAATTGTTCCATTATTAATGATTCTTACAGTAATGATTTGCATTCTCTAGAAATTGCTATTGGGTTTTTAGAGCATCAGAAGCAACATAATACAAAAACGGTTATACTTTCCGATATTTTGCAATCAGGGAAGCCGGCCAAAATATTATACGATGAAATCGCTCAGCTCATTAAGCAAAAGAAAATTGACCGGTTTATAGGGATAGGTCCTGATATTTTTTCACGGCAACAAGCTTTTTCTTTCATAAAAGACAAGGTATTTTTTTTAACGTTAGAAGAATTATTAAGAAACTTCCCACGGTTGAATTTTCATAATGAAACTATTTTAATAAAGGGTGCGAGGCGCTTCAATTTTGAACAAATTGTCAAAAAGCTGGAATTAAAAATTCACCAAACAAAGCTGAGCATAAACCTGAATGCGATTGTCTATAATTATAAGCAGTATAAATCTTTATTAAAGCCATCTACAAAAATCATGGCTATGGTAAAGGCTTTCAGCTATGGTAGCGGCGCATATGAAATTGCATCAATTTTAGAATACCACAAGGCAGAATACCTTGCTGTAGCCTACGCGGACGAGGGTGTCGGGCTGCGAAGTGCTGGAATTACCTTACCCATAATGGTTATGAATGCTGAAATAGCCACTTTTGAAACACTTATTGAAAATAACCTTGAACCTGAAATATTTTCGTTTAATATATTACAAGCATTTCTCAATTTTCTTAAGTTCTCCTGCATTAATAATTATCCTGTCCATATTAAAATCGACACAGGTATGCACAGGCTTGGATTCACAATCGAAGAAATTGATAAATTATGCAATAAACTTGAATCAAACAACTTAATAATTGTGAAATCTGTTTTTACGCATCTTGTGGCTGCTGAAAGTGAGAAAGAAGATGCATTCACAATTAAGCAATATGATATTTTTAAAAAGTGCTGTACGAAATTTGAACATTCATTAGGGTATAAATTTATTAAACACATTGCCAACACTTCCGCAATTAGCCGCCATCCTCAATTGCAAATGGATATGGTTAGGCTGGGAATTGGCTTGTATGGAATAGACCGAAACGAAAAAATGCAGGCACAATTGAGAAATGTTACAAAACTAACCACTACTGTTTCACAAATAAAGCGTGTAAATGCTGGCGAAACAATTGGTTACGGAAGAAATGCCAGGTTAGAAAAGGACAGTGTTATAGCAACAGTTCGTATTGGATACGCAGATGGGTATCCCCGAAGGCTTGGTAATGGTATAGGCAAAATGCTTGTTCATGGAGTACTCGCCCCGGTGGTCGGAAATGTTTGTATGGATATGACAATGATTGATGTAACAAATATTGAACAGGTCAGGGAAGGTAATGAAGTATCCGTTTTTGGTGAAGCGCTGCCGCTTACTGTGCTTTCTGGATGGGCCCGGACCATACCATATGAAATCATGACCGGAATATCCCAACGGGTAAGCAGGGTTTATTTTGAAGAATAGATTGACCTGTTTTAAAATGTATTTTTGGCAATTCTTGTTCAGCTATCAGGGCATAGTCGCCTCCCTGGTTTCTATCGATTAGCTAATTATTAACCTATTTCATCAAAAGCCTTGTCCATTTTTGCTATCTTTAGGGCCTTAAATTTATCATGTGAAAGGAAGAAATGTTTTTTTGATTATCTGCCTGATAGTTATTGCAGACCAGGCCTTAAAAATTTATGTAAAAACACATTATCATGCGGGAGAATCCCACATGATAATTGGGAATTGGTTCCGGTTATATTTTATCGAGAATGAAGGAATGGCATATGGGTGGAAATTTGGAGGAGAATGGGGCAAGTTGCTCCTAACTTTATTTCGGCTGGTAGCGGTAATTTTTGGTGTTTTCTATTTAAAGAAAATTGTACAACAAAAGTATCATCCGGGATTTATAATATGTGTGGCTCTGATTTTTTCCGGTGCTTTGGGTAACTTAATAGATAGTATGTCTTACGGACTGATTTTTGATGAAAGCAGCCAGTATGCATATAATATTGCAAGGATTTTTCCGGCTCGGGGTTATGCAGGTTTTTTGCATGGAAAAGTAGTTGATATGTTATATTTTCCAATAATAAGGAATGCACATTTTCCTTCCTGGATACCTTTTTGGGGAGGAGAAGATTTTGAATTCTTCCGCCCGATATTTAATCTGTCTGATGCGGCTATTTCAACGGGTATTATAACAATTCTTATTTTTCAAAAGCGTTTTTTCAAAAGTAATTCTCAAAACTTTAATATTAAAACTATTGAAACCGATTCATTAGTTAACGATGAAATGCAGGTTTCATAATTTCGCAGACTAAAGAAAATTTAAATCCTTTCTATGAAACATTTAAAATTTGCATTCTACCTTGTTTTATCGATAATTCTTTTTAATTCTTGCCAAAAGGAATATAGTATTGGCAGCAAGGCAAATAATACCAAAGTTTCTATAGGTTCATGGCAGTTTAAAGATAGTTCAACCTTATTTACAGGTACAATGGATAGTGCTTACATTGATTCTTCCAACAGCACCAAAGTATTACATCTAATCGGTACTTCTCAAAATGGCATCCAAAATTTTCAATTGCTTTTATACGGGAATACTTTCACTACCGGGACTTACAAAGCTTCATTATTCCAAACTACTTTTTTATATTCTTCAGGAAGTTCTACAATTTACCAGGCGGGCGAATTGATCGGAGAATTTATAGTGAATATTACTACTTTAACTGATTCGCTAATTGCCGGCAATTTTTCCGGTTCCGCAATTAATTCTTCAACAAAGGTAGTGCAGATAACTGGAGGTACTTTCACTTCATACTTTACCCAAAATACTATTAACGGGGGCGTTTCTGTTGGGGTATTAGGAGATAGTTCCGGTAATTGTAAACCCGTTATTCTAAAGGGAGTTTATACGCAGGGAATTGTCCTCGATACCAGTAATACTGTCCAAGTGCAGGTAACGGTGGCGACACCAGGTACTTATTCAATAGCAACCAACACAGTTAATGGCGTATCATTTTCCGGTACCGGTACATTTTCAAATGCTGGTGTGAAAAGTATTATCTTGAATGGCAGCGGCACTCCTATGAATACCGGGCCTGAAAATTTTACCTTAATGTATGGGAACAGCCAGTGTAATTTTTCTATAATTTTTGTTCCTCAAGCTTCAGGCACAACAGGAGGGGAAGGTGGGAGTTGTACCCCATTCAATATTGTAGGGACTTATCAACAGGGAGTTTTACTCAATTCATCCAACCAGGTACAAGTTCAGTTGAATGTTACCACTCCGGGTAATTATGAAATTGTAACTAATACCATAGACGGAATTTATTTTTCTGGTAAAGGAACATTGACTACCACTGGGGCTCAAATAATTACATTAACTGGTACAGGTGCACCTGTTAGTTCAGGTACCCAGAGTTATACCGTTACATTCGGAACAAGCAGTTGTACTTTTACTGTGAACGTATTGCCCGCAGCAACTACTACAGGTGACTATTTTCCGCTTACTTTGAATTCTAACTGGTCACTCAATCTTGAAGGCGGAGCTTCTTCTGACTCCATTCATTCCATGGTGGTAGGTTATAGCCCAACTTTTGGATCTAATAAATACAGTACAATAGCCTTATATCAGCCGCCTTCATCACAGGCACTCGATTCGTTTTATTACCGAAAACCCGGAGGGGACTATTATGAATACGTAAATTTTTCAAAAATTATTCCTTTTGATCAACCAGTTTCAGGAGAATTTATCTTCTTAAAAGACAATGTTGCATCCGGATCTACATGGAATTCTCCTAATATAAGCGGGACAATAGGCGGCGTGCCCGTTTCAGGCTATATTACTATGACGGTGTTGGCAAAAGCAGTTCCGGTATCTATTGGCCCGTTCAACTTTCCTGATGTAATTGAGATGAAGTATGAATATTATATTGTTGGCAATCCGACAGTTTTAGAAACTGATCAAAGATGGTTTGCTAGAAATGTAGGAGAAATTTATAATAGCACCAGTAGCGGAGGATCAACTAAAAATTATGATATAGCAGCCTTCCAGATTTTTTAGAAGAAAATTCAGAATTTAAAAATTTTCATCCGGTGTTCTTCGTCAGGTTGGCACATTTAGATTCTTTTCTATTTATTTCTATTGGCAGAAACATTTCCAAATGTATCGTATTATGATTTCAGGCCAATTTATTAGTGAAACAAATTGTATCACTTCTTTAGTCGACATTACCGACCATATTTTTTGGAATTACCCATTTATCAAATTCTTCGGAAGTCACATATCCAAGCTTTATTGCCATTTCTTTTAGAGTGGTGTTTTCTTTATGCGCTTTTTGAGCAATTTCAGCAGCTTTATAATAACCTATTTTAGTATTGAGTGCTGTAACAAGCATTAATGAATTGTCTACATGTTTTTTGATATTATCTAAAATAGGTTCGATTCCCATCGCACATTTTTCATTAAAACTGTTACAACCATCGCCGATTAGACGGGCACTGTGAAGAAAATTGTAAATCATAAGCGGTTTAAAAACATTCAATTCAAAATGACCAGAAGCTCCGCCAATGCTAATGGCGACATCATTACCCATGACCTGTGCCGCGATCATAGTAAGTGCTTCGCATTGGGTCGGGTTTACTTTCCCCGGCATGATAGACGAGCCGGGCTCATTGTCAGGAATATGTATTTCTCCGATACCACTGCGAGGTCCTGATGAAAGCATCCTGATGTCATTAGCAATTTTCATCAAGCTAACAGCTACGGTTTTTAAGGCTCCGTGCGCTTCCACAATTGCATCATGTGCTGCCAGTGACTCAAATTTATTTTCTGCTGTTATAAAAGGAAGGCCGGTAAGTTTTGCAATGGCTTCCGCCACCTTAGATGCATAACCGGGAGGAGTGTTAATACCTGTTCCTACTGCAGTGCCTCCAAGAGCGAGTTCACTTAAATGAGCGAGTGAGTTTCTAATAGCCTTTAATCCATGTTCCAACTGTGAAGCATAACCGCTGAATTCCTGGCCAAGTGTAAGAGGTGTGGCATCCATAAAATGAGTACGGCCAATTTTAACTACATGTTTGAATTCCATAGCCTTTGAACTTAAGGTTTTTCTGAGGTTTTCAATTGCAGGAAGTGAAAGGTTATTCAGAATCATATAAGCTGCAATATGCATCGCAGTCGGAAAAGTATCATTGCTGGATTGCGATTTATTGACATCATCATTGGGATGTAATGTTTTTTCCTTATCGGTAAGTTTTCCTCCATTCAATACATGCCCCCTGTAAGCAATTACTTCATTTACATTCATATTGCTTTGCGTGCCACTACCAGTTTGCCATACAACAAGCGGAAATTCATCATACAATTTTCCATCAAGAATTTCATCACAAACTTTCCCAATAAGCTCGCATTTTTCTTTTGATAGAACGCCTAAATCAAAATTTGTGATTGCGGCTGCCTTTTTCAGGTAAGCAAATGCCCTGATGATTTCTTTGGGCATCCTGTTTATGTCGCGGGCAATATCGAAGTTTTCAATACTTCTTTGAGTTTGGGCTCCGTAGTAAGCGCTTGCAGGCACTTTTACTTCGCCCATTGTATCTTTTTCAATTCTGTATTCCATTTTTGCTGATATTCAATGTTAGGTTATTAGATTTATAAATGAGAAGCTGTATTCATTTTATTGCTGAAAATGTTCAGATTTATTAAGTTTAAATAATGCTTTATTCCTCAATCTTTTTATGATTAGGTAGTCTATTGTGGCTATAATAATCACAATTGATATTAAGTAAACAGATACGACAAACCCTGAGGAAAATTCACCATGCCATATTCCATATTGTTTAATGTAATAAAATCTTGCATTTTCAAGGATCGCCAGTGCAATGATTCCTCCCATGAAATAAAGAACACTCCATAAAAAAAAGATACCCCTTCCCGTGCGCCAAAAAAATATGTTTGACAACAGTAATAAAATCATTGAAAATATTGTGACTATATTATAGAGTAAATCGTTATTAAGATCAAATATATGAACAACCTTGGTTGGAGAATTTGTATTTTCTAAAACTGTGTGTGTATGAATAATCCTGTAAGCAGTAAACAAGATTATTACTACCAATAATAATAAAAATACTTTTTCAACAAGTACAAACTTCATTTTCCCAAAGTTAATTCAACATACGGCAAGAAGTAAGATATATTTTGACAAATCAGCTGCCTTTAAATACAGGCTTTCTTTTCTCAACAAAAGCTGCAGTGCCTTCTTTTTTATTATCAGTGGCAAATACTTTTCCAAATAATTTTATTTCTTCTTTAAATCCATTTTTATCATATTGGTAAAATGAATTGACAGCTGAAATTACCGCTTCAATTGCTGACGGAGGTTTTGTAATAATAACGTTCAGGATTTCTTTAGTTTTTGGTAGTAAATTTTCAGGTGTAGTGACATAATTCACTAATCCAAGTTCTTTTGCTTCATCGGCATCTATCATGTTACCCGTCATCATTAATTCCATTGCTTTACCTTTACCAACGAGCATGGTTAAGCGTTGGGTACCTCCATAACCCGGAATTAATCCAAGATTTACTTCAGGCTGACCAAATTTGGCATTTTCTGAGGCAAGTCTGAAATGGCATGCCATCGCAAGTTCGCATCCACCGCCCAGAGCAAAGCCGTTTACTGCAGCAACAATGGGTTTAGGACAATTTTCGATATTAAAAAATATTTGCTGCCCTTTTGCTGCAAGTTCTCCACCTTTTTCATCGCTCACATCTCTGAATTCTGAAATATCAGCACCAGCAACAAATGCTTTTGCTCCATGGCCAGTTAGGATAGCTGCTTTAATTTTTTTGTCATCATAAACTAATTGAACAACCTGTTCAAGCTCACTGAGAACTGTTTTATTAAGCGCATTTAACTTGTCCGGGCGGTTGATTGTAATCAATAATACTCCGTTTTCCAGTTCAGTTAATATAGTTTGATACATAGCCCAATAATATTAAGTTTAGGAAGTTGTTGAGTAAAATATCCTCCAAAAGTCTAATTAGAAATCTCTGTGATCTTTTACCCAATCCGTGATATATTTAGCAATCGTTGCTGTTGGCGTTCCCGGAGGGAATAACTTACCCACTCCTAAATCATTCAATGTTTTCATGTCATCATCGGGTATGATACCTCCCCCGGTTAATAAGACATCCTGCATACCATTTTCCTTAAGAAGGTGTAATATTTTCGGAAAAACGGTATTGTGAGCCCCAGATAAAATACTCACTCCTATCGCATCTACATCTTCCTGCAAGGCAGTATTCACAACCATTTCAGGCGTCTGCCGTAGCCCTGTATAAATAACTTCCATACCCGCATCCCGGAGAGAAGTTGCAATAACTTTTGCGCCTCGGTCATGCCCATCAAGCCCTACTTTTGCAATAAGTACCCGGATGGGCCTCTTATTTAAAAAGTCTTTATGTACGTTTTGGTTTTTTTGCTCACTCATTATCTATAAAGATAAAGGAGATTTCTTCAAATTTAATTTACCAGCTTTTCGGAAAGGAATGACAACCCGTTTTCTATTCGTTTAATTGTTTCGTCTTTACCTAAAACAGCAGAAATGTCAAATACTCCCGGGCCATATTTGCCCCCTACAAGCATAATTCGCAGTGGCAACATGAGTTCCCCTGGCTTCAGTTTATTTATAGAGGCAATTTCTTTAAAAGCATGTTCTATCTCTTGTTGATTCCATATTTCTGTTAATTCGTAGGTTCGTATTAATTCATTAAAAAACAAATTTTTATTTTCATTCCATTTAGGCATAATTGGGGTAGCATCAATTTTTTCTGGTCGATCAAAAAAGAAATGCGCCTGCTCCCAAAAATCAGGAAGCAAAGTGCATCTATCCTTTACAAGTTCGATGATTCTTTCAAATTTTTTTTCTTCAGGGATTGCAATTCCTTTTTCCAATAAAAGTTGTTTAACGATTGGCACTAAAGCAGAAGTATTGGGTCTCTTAATCCATTCGTGGTTAAACCACTTTGCTTTCTCAAAATCAAATTTTGCTCCACTTGAATGGACTCTTTCAATCGAAAAATTTTCAATTAGTTCATCCATCGTGAAAATTTCTTTCTCTGTGCCATCATTCCAGCCCAGCAACGCAAGCATGTTTAGAAAAGCTTCGGGTAAAAATCCATATTCCTTAAAACCCTTCTGAAGGTCTCCGGATTTAGGATCTTTCCATTCCATTGCAAAAACTGGAAAGCCGAGCCTTTCCCCATCCCGCTTGCTCAATTTCCCGTTACCGTCAGGTTTCAATATCAATGGAAGATGAGCCCATTTGGGCATACTACCTTCCCATCCGAGATATTTCCAAAGGAGAATGTGAACCGGTGCGCTGGACATCCATTCTTCCCCGCGAAAAACGTGTGTGATGTTCATTAAATAATCATCTACTACAACGGCAAGATGATAAGTGGGCATTCCGTCTGCCTTTAATAATACCTTATCATCAAGACTATTTGTCTCCATTTGAATGTTTCCTCTTATCAAATCATCAAAAGCAACAAATTCATTTGGCTCTATTTTAATCCGTATAACATGAGGAAAATTTATTTTCAACAAAGCTTCGGTTTCTTCCGGAGGCAATGACAGGGAATTACGCATCAAATTCCTGACATGATAACCATATTGAAGGTTGTTTTTCCCTTCTGCCTTTAATTTTTCTCTCAGATCTTCAATTTCGACCGGGGTATCAAAAGCATAGTATGCATATCCTTTCTTAACCAGTTCCACAGCATATTTTTTATAAAGATTCTTTCGTTCACTTTGGCGATAAGGACCATATTCCCCATTGAGATTTGGTCCTTCCTCTGGCGAAATGCCACACCAGTTGAGGCAATCCATGATATATTGCTCTGCGCCCTCAACAAAGCGATTCTGGTCAGTATCTTCTATCCGCAAAACAAAATCTCCTTTATGTTTTCTTGCAAATAAATAATTATATAAAGCAGTTCTTACTCCGCCGATATGTAAACCGCCTGTGGGGCTAGGTGCAAATCTGACTCTAACTTTTTTCATATTGTAAAGATAAAGCTGCTTAATTATACTTTGGTTCAAAAAAGCAATAAAAAAGCCCGTGCTTCTATTGCCCGGGCTTTTTTCAAAAATCAAAATTATTTTTTATCTCAACAAAATCGTGACTGGCGTTCCTCCGTCAATTGACAAGGTTGCCAAACGATCACAAGTACCATCACCATAATCAATGATTGCGTAATGATTAGGTCCCTGAATTTTTACGGTACCGCTGTCAATATTATCACATGACACTTTCTTTTCCAATGGAGTAAGAATAGTTGCAGTTCTTGTCACTCCATTTGCATTGGTTGTTGTTGAAGAACCTGTTGTTAAATAAACATTGTCGATTATATTTTTAGGGGTACTATTTCCTGATATTTCAACAATAGCGTGCGTACCGGTATGTGTCCAGGTTTTACCCAGGGGTGAAGTTATAGTATCATAGCATACACGGGTCCAGCTATTAGTGGTATCCTGTTTTGTATTGGTCCATGTTATATTACCCTGCTTTTTATAACCACCAACATAATAATTATTAAATGTCATCGTGGCTACTGAGCCTGATTTTCTTAGAGAATCGCTGAGCGTAATGGTAATTATACCGCTCCTTATTATTCCGGTTCCTGATGCACAACCGGTTCCAAAATCAATGGTAATAGTTTTTGGAAATCCCTGGGCAGGGGTAACTGTTACGGTTGCACAAGCGGGCAAATTTCCCATTGGCGAAGTAACACCTGTCGGTGTTGATCCGGCAGAATTATTATCTACCGAGGCCTGTGTTAAGATATTTTCAGCATCTGCATTTAAATTGTCAGATATTGCATTATCCGTACTTATTTCAGTCGTTGAAGCTATTTCTGAGCTTGAAGATGAATTGGTACTGGCAGAATTGTCTTTTTTACAGGAATAAATTCCTGCACAGATAGAGATTATCGCTGAAGCGATTAGAAGGTTTTTTAGTTTCATAAAGTGGGATTTTTTTAAATATTTTTAATGAATCCTATGACAATGATTCAATCACCGGGTTTAATTCAATAAAAAGATTTATTTTACTTAGATGTTTTATCTGGTAAAAACGCCATGGATACTTCGAAAATTGTATCCTGATTGTCTCTGGAATGTCAAAGCAACTGACAATACATTATATCTTACTTTCGACGACGGGCCAAATCCTCAAGTGACACCATTTGTTCTTGATCAACTGTCAAAGTACAATGCCAAAGCAACTTTTTTTTGTATTGGGAAAAATGTGAAAGAACATTTTGATGTTTATAGAAAAATCATTTCGGAAGGGCATAAGGTAGGAAACCATACCTACAATCATATCAATGGGTGGAAAACATCTGATAAGAAGTACCTGGAAGAGGTGAGGCAGGCAGCCAAAATAATTGATACAAATATTTTCCGCCCTCCTTATGGAAGGATAACAAAATTTCAAATAAAAGCTTTGCAGGGTGAAGGTTTTCAGTTAAAGACCGTAATGTGGGATGTACTTAGCGGTGATTTTGACAAAAAGGTTTCCAAACAAAATTGCTACCAGATTGTTGTAAAAAATGCCAAACCCGGTAGCATCATTGTTTTTCATGATAGCTTGAAAGCCTTTACCAGCCTGGAATACGCGTTACCTCGTGTCCTTAGACTTTACCAGGAAAAAAATTATCAATTTAAAATTATTCCCTGAATTGTGGAAAAAAATTGGGCCAGGGTAGATACCCAGGCCCGTTTTTAATCCGTACCCTATGAAAACTAGGGTGAAGTTAATAAAATATTTTTGACAAATCATAACAATTTTTTAACGTGGGGTAATTATTTTAGAATTTTCGGGTATTTCATAACATCTTCATTTTGACAGGTCTATTCAAATTGTCAACAATAGAAAAGGAAAATTTCATTTTATTAAGGCCTTTAATAAATAAGTATCAAAAAGATCTATTCGTTTTGGAAAATCAATTTATTGAAATGAATTTCCAAAATTTCTCTGGCAATTATAGTTAAGCAATTAATTATGTGTGGATCGCAATTCGATATTTTTACACTCAGATTTGTAATTAATTTTTTTTGCTTCCGGCGGTAATGCATGATAATGACCAATTATTACTATATTCTTTCTTAAATTTTTGAAGTTTCTTTGTTTATGAAATTGATTGATACCCATACTCATTTGTATGTAAAGGAATTTTCTAATGATATCGCGGAGGTAATAAACAGGGCTGAAATAGAAGGTGTGCAAAAATTCTATTTGCCGGCAATTGACAGTAGTGAAGTTGATGCCATGTTTTCCCTAGAAAAGCAATTTCCGGGGAAATGCATTGCAATGGCAGGGTTGCATCCCTGTTCTGTAAAAGAAAATTATCGGAAAGAACTTGCCGCTGTTGAAAAGCTATTGGCGGAAAGAAAATTCGCTGCCATAGGTGAAACAGGCCTTGATTTATATTGGGATAAAACCTTTATTAATGAACAATATGAGAGTTTGCAAATCCAGGCCGGTTGGGCATTGCAGTACAAAATTCCCCTGGTTTTACATACACGTGAAGCCATGCAGCAAACGATCGATATTATTGCATCATACAAGGGAAAAGGACTGGCAGGTATTTTTCACTGTTTTAGCGGGTCGCTTCAAAATGCAAAAGATATCATTGACCTTGACTTTTCCTTGGGAATTGGTGGTGTGGTTACCTATAAGAATTCCGGCCTGGCAGAAATAGTAAAAGAGATTGATCTTGAATCTATCGTTTTGGAAACTGATGCTCCTTATTTAACTCCGGTGCCTTTCAGGGGCAAAAGAAATGAAAGCAGCTACTTAAAATATGTTGCTCAGAAAATCGCCGATGTTAAAAACATTTCTGTCGAAGAAGTTGCTGAACGAACAACTGAGAATGCAGAGAGAATATTTAGACTTTAATTTATTTAATATGGTTCATTTCCAAAAGCTTTTTCCAGGTATAATACAGCTCATCATATAATTTTGTATTAGTAGGTTCCACTTTTTTCAGCGGTTTAAATTGGCTGAAAGCCTCATCAAAATTTTTGTAGATGCCGGCTCCCACACCTGCACCCAATGCAGCTCCCACGCTTCCGTCATTACTGTACAATTCAACAGGAACGCCCGTTGTATTTACAAAAGATTGTGCAAAAACATCGCTTAAAAATAAATTGGATTTTCCTGCACGAATAATGGTTGGATGTAAATTGTTCTCCCGCATTATATCCAAACCATAGCGAAATGCGAAGGCTATACCTTCCTGTACTGCCCGAAAAATATGTGCTTTTGCATGTTTATTCAAATCAATATTTTCAATTTGTGCCCCTACTATTTTATTCTGTAACATTCGTTCAGCGCCGTTACCAAACGGAAGAACAAATATGCCATCACAGCCGGGTGAAATAGAAGAACTCATTGCATCTATTTCTTTGTAAGTCAATCCATCGCCACACATTTTCTTTACCCAGCTATTCATTATACCCGTTCCGTTTATACAAAGCAAAACTCCTAAGCGCCTATCCTTTTCAGTATGGTTCACATGTGCAAAGGCATTCACTCTTGAATATGTATCACTGAATAACTGATCTGTGACCGCATAGATAACACCTGAAGTGCCAGCCGTAGCAGCCACTTCACCTGGCCTGAGTACATTTAATGATAAAGCATTGTTGGGCTGATCGCCTGCTTTATAGGTTACGGTAGTATTTTTATTTAAAGAAAGTAGTGTAGCTACTTCCGGTAATAATTTACCATGATCTGAGAACACAGGTTGAACATCCGGAATTAAAGTATTATCAAACCCAAAGTAATTCATAACCTCTGAAGAAATGCTGTTCTTTTTGAAATCATATAGAATTCCTTCAGATAAAGCAGATGCAGAAGTTGTGATTTTACCCGTTAGTTTCATCGCGATAAAATCACCGGGCAACATTATTTTATCAATCTTTTGATAAATTTCCGGTTCATTATTTTTTACCCAGCCCAGTTTTGATGCGGTAAAATTTCCCGGGGAATTCAAAAGGGAGGAAGAACAAATATTTTCACCAATTGCATTAAAAGCATTTTGTCCAATTTCAACTGCCCTGCTGTCGCACCAGATAATGCTATCTCTTAAAACATGTTGGTTTTTATCTACCACAACCAGTCCGTGCATTTGATATGAAATTCCAATAGCAGCAATATCTTTCGGATCAAACTTCTTTGAATTATTTAGTTTCAGTATAGCCTGAACTGTTTGTTCCCACCACATCTCAGGAGATTGTTCTGCCCAACCCGATTGTAAGGAAGTGATTGGATTTTCAGTACCCGGAAATTGAGCTGCAGCAATAGATAATTGCGAATCAGCATCCACAACGGAAACTTTTATAAATGAAGTACCAATATCAATTCCTAAAAGGAGCATAATGTGTTTTTAAATTGGTTAAAAATCAAATTATTTATTTCACCGTTAAATTGGCTGAAGCAGGTTTTGCAGCGCCAAGTTCTACACTTCGTTCAGAAGGTGATGAACCGGCAATACTGATTTTTACACCACCCGAATCTAAAACGCTTTCTCCATATTCATCTACTGATTTCAACAAATCCGGTGTAACATGGAAGCTTATTTTTTGAGAAGAGCCGGGCGCAAGATGAATGCGTTTAAATCCCTTTAGAGCATAAAGGGGGACATCAGGCCCTTTTTTTAAAGGAGTAATATACAATTGGACTACTTCGTCGCTTGCTACATTACCACTATTCGTTACCGTTACTTCTGCTTCAACTGTTTCATACTTATTAATTTTTGTTTTAGATAATTTCAAGTTACTGTAAGTAAATTTTGTATAGCTCAATCCAAAACCGAAAGGATATAAGGGATCACCTTTAAAATAGCGATAGGTTCTGTTGTGCATGGAGTAGTCATCAAAAGGAGGTAAATCGGAATCGCTTTTATAAAATGTTACCGGTAAACGTCCTGCTGGATTATAATCTCCAAACAAAACGTCTGCTACAGCTGTCCCTGCTGCCTGACCGCCATACCAGGCATTGATAATGCCAGGAATATGTTCTTCTTCCCAGGGAATCGAAATAGCGCTTCCGGTCATCATTACAAAAACAATTGGTTTCCCGGTTGCTTTTAAAGCTTTCATAAAATCTGTTTGAACGGTTGGTAAAGCGATTGAAGTACGGTCACCGCCGCTGAATCCCGGCGTGGTTACTTTCATTTCTTCGCCTTCCAGTCTTGGTGAAATGCCGCCGACATAAATAATTACATCAGCATTTTTAATGCTGTCCAGGAGCTTCGAAAAACCCTGTGGGTCAGTTGATACAAAATCTGTTGCTTTTGAATAAAATATATCAGCATTCTTCATTTTATTTTTTATCCCCTGCAAAACAGTGGTAACCACAGAGGGCTGACCGCTATAGTTTCCTAATTGTGTTTCGGCATTATCAGCATTAGGACCAAGTACTGCTATGTGCATAATATTCTTTGTTAATGGCAGCACGTTATTGGTATTTCGAAGTAAAACGATCGATTCTCTTGCCATTTTTAATGCATGATCTTTATGTGGCTGGCTTTCCAAATCTGTAATTGGGATTTGAGCATACTTAACCATATTTATGGGATCAAACATTCCGAGTCTGAAACGAATTGTAAATAATCTTTTTAAAGAAACGTCTATATCCTTCTCCGTTAGTTTGCCATCTTTTACAGCCAGTATTAATGTTTTATAAGTTTGATTTCCACATTCCACATCTGTTCCATGCAAAACGGCATCTGTAGCAGAACTTTCTGCATCAGGAAACATCTTATGTGTCTGGTAAAAGTCATCAATAGCTCCGCAATCTGATGTAACATAACCGGTAAAATGCCATTGCTTTCGAAGAATATCAACAATCAGTTTATCATTTCCGCAACAAGGCTGGCCTGCATAGGCATTGTAGGCACACATGACGCCTGCAACTTTTGCATTTACCACCAAAGCTTTGAAAGCAGGGAGATAAGTGTCCCACAAATCATGGTTACTAGCGGTTACATCAAAAGTGTGTCTTGTAGATTCGGGGCCACTATGAATGGCATAATGCTTGGCGCATGCGGCGGCTTTTAAATATTTCGGGTCATTTCCCTGTAAACCTGCTACAAAGGCTTTTGCAATGCTGGCTGTAAGAAAAGGATCTTCACCGTAAGTTTCCTGTCCACGGCCCCATCTCGGATCACGAAAAATATTGATGTTCGGTGTCCAGTAAGTTAAACCTGTATACCGGTTATAATCTTTTTTACGAAGGCTTTCATTATGTATAGCCCTTCCTTCGTCTGAGGTATAATCACCCATTGTTTTCATTGCGTTTACATCAAAAGCGGCAGCCATTCCAATGGCCTGAGGGTAGGAGGTAGTATGATAAGATGTTCTTGCTACCCCATGCAGGCACTCATTCCACCAATCGTATGGAGAAATGCCTAAGCGCTCAATTGCCGGAGTTGAGTTAAGCATTTGGGCAACTTTTTCTTTCAGCGTTAACCTGGCAACAAGATCATTTACCCTTGCATCTATTGATAATGATGGATTTTGAAAGGGATAATTCTGCGTGTAACCATAATTGTTGTAAAAAATTAAAAAACTGACAAGAAGAAAGATAATTTTTTTCATATTAAAGGTCTTTAAATATTTTCTAGAATATGTAGTATTATATCAGCCTGTTTTAACATAATAAAGTTTGCCACAAAGTGGTTAAGTTAAGCCCACCAGGATTATTGCTTTGTGACCTTTATACCTTTGTGGGATATACATCAAAGAAAAGTTAACATAACAGCAGACTAAAATTCATTATTGGTAAACAAAGCACCTTCCACCGTTTGTTTAGGTTTTTTCTTCCACAAATGCTCAATTTCTTCCAGTGTTTTACCTTTTGTTTCCGGCACCAGTTTCCACATAAAGATTGCAGATAAAATTCCCATTACACCATAAATCCAATAAGAAAACCCATGATGGAATTTTGCAGTAAGCCATACGTTATCATTCATTACCGGGAAGGTCAGCGATACGACCCAGTTAGCGATCCACTGTGCAGCAACAGCAATCGATAATGCGCTCCTGATACTATTTGGAAATATTTCCGCCAACAATACCCAACAAACCGGTCCCCAACTCATGGCGAATGCAGCGGTGTACAACAGCATAAATATGAGGGCCGCAATTCCCAGTTGGTTAAGATAAAAAGCAAATCCCAGAGCGATCATACTTAGCGCCATGCCGATTGAACCTATTATCATTAAGGGTATTCGCCCAAATTTGTCAACAGTAAAAATTGCAAGTATAGTGAAGAGCAGGTTTATAATTCCTACTATAATTGTTTGCAATAAAGATGAATCAGTAGACGAACCCATATTCCGGAAGATGTTGCCTGCATAATATAAAACCACGTTGATACCAACGAACTGTTGGAATACCGAAAGCATGATCCCAACAAAAATTATAAAGAAACCATAAGACAGCCAGGGAACATTTTTTTCATAAGTGGTAGATTTTATTTCTTTTAATATTTTTGCAGCATTGCTGCTTCCGGAAATTTTATTCAATACTTTCAAAGCCTTTTCGTCATGGCCTTTCATAACCAAATACCGCGGTGTTTCAGGTACAAAAAATAGAAGAATGAAGAAAATTCCAGCTGGAATAGCACCGGAAAAAAACATCCATCGCCAGCCTTCCGAAATGAGCCATTGTTCATTTCCCTGCTGTGCAATAAAGTAGTTGACAAAATAAATGAGCAACATGCCGAAGATAATAGCAAACTGATTGAAGGAAACCAATTTTCCTCTTACGCTGGCTGGAGCAATTTCGGCGATATACATAGGAGAAATCATAGAGGCGATACCCACTCCAATACCGCCAAGAATACGATAGATAACAAATGAGTACGCATCCTGCACACCAAAAATATTAAATACCTCAGGCCGCCATGCACCTATTGCCGACAATAAAAATGCAATGGCGGCAACCTTCAATCCATTTTTTCTACCTATTGATTTTGAAATAAAGCCTGCCGAAGCGCCACCAATAACGCATCCTATTAATGCACTCGCTATAACGAACCCCTTAATTACATCAGCAATATCCTGTAACGCTGCGGCGTCAACTGGTACAGGGTTACCAATAAATCCTACAGCCCAATAGGAAAGAATAGCAAGTATTATCAGGCCGGTAATTCCGCCCTTTTTTATACCAATTAACCGCATAATTTGACCGGAGATGATGAGAAAAATTGCGAAGAGAACTATGACCATCAATGCTCTGTATTCAGTGATCATTGATACAGCATAATCGTAATGTGCGGCACTCGTTATGTTTTGAATATAAAAAGCGACTAACGATTTTTCAGCTCCGTTTACAACAGCTGTATCATAACCAAACAATAAACCGCCAAGTGTAGCCACTAAGGTTAATAAGAGTATGTACCTGGGATTTCCCTTTTGAAAACTGGCGGAAGTTGCACTGGCAGTTGCGTTTACTAGCGACATTGATTTGGAATTATCAGATAAAATAATTGATGATATTTTCATAATATTCCTGTTTGCCACTTATCATTTCAGGTTCGCCTTTTTCAATGGCATAATTTCTCAGTTCTTCCAGGGATAATTTGCCATCTTCAAATTCTTTTCCTTTGCCGCCGTCAAAAGAAGCATACCGTTCCTTCCTCAATTTTTTGTAATCTGATTTATTCAAAATATTATCTGCAATGATCAATGCTCTTGCAAATGTGTCCATGCCACCAATATGCGCATAGAAAAGATCAGCAGGATCGGTTGAGTTTCTCCGGATCTTCGCGTCAAAATTGATACCGCCTCCTTTAAACCCACCGGCTTCCAGTATCACAAGCATTGCCTCCGTTAGTTCATTTATATTATTAGGAAACTGGTCTGTATCCCAGCCATTTTGATAATCGCCGCGGTTGGCATCCATGCTTCCCAGCAAACCAGCATCGGCAGCTACCTGTAATTCATGCGTAAATGTATGGCCGGCGAGTGTGGCATGGTTGACTTCAATATTCAATTTAAAATCTTCCATTAAATTATATTGCCTTAAAAAACTGATAACAGTAGCTGCATCATAGTCGTATTGATGTTTGCTTGGCTCACATGGTTTAGGTTCAATAAAAAAGGTGCCTTTGAAACCATTTTTCCTTGCATAATCTTTGGCGGTGTGTAAAAATTTGGCAAGATGCTCCTGTTCTCTTTTCATGTTGGTATTTAGCAGAGACATATAACCTTCTCGCCCTCCCCAAAAGACATAATTTTCTCCTCCAAGAGCTATTGTCGCATCCAGCGCAGCCTTCACCTGCGCGCCTGCATGAGCCAGTACGTGAAAATCAGGATTGGTTGAGGCGCCATTCATGTATCTCTTATTGGAAAATAAATTAGCAGTACCCCATAATAATTTTACACCACTTTCCTTTTGCTTTTGTTTTGCATAATCGGTAATTGCCTGCAAACGCTTTTCGTTGTCTGCAACATCATTGGTGTAGTCCACGATATCCACATCATGAAAACAGTAGTAGGGCAAATTCATTTTGGTGATAAATTCAAACGCCGCATCCATCTTGTCTTTGGCCCGTTCAATACCATCAGCTTTTTCATTCCAGGGGAAAAAATGCGTTCCTTCACCGAAAGGGTCAGCGCCAACGTTGCACAATGAGTGCCAGTAAGCACAGGCAAATTTGAAAAACTCTTTCATAGTTTTTCCGCCAACCACTTTTTGTTCATCATACCAGCGAAAAGCTAAAGGATTATCGGTTTGGATTCCTTCGTATTTTATTTGTGGGATATTCTTAAAGAATTCTTTTTTTCCTTTGATGACTGCCATAATTGATAAGCTTTAAGTAAGAAAAAATTTTGTTTGGTTAAATAGATTTTAGAAGCCTTTGACATATAAAATATAGAAGCGAATCGTAATAACTTCAAATTTAAAAGCAATTACTCAAATAAAATGGCTTATCCTTTAGTGATTTCTACTAAATGATCAATAAAATGAAGATAATCTTGAAAGGAATTACTTAAATAAGTGGAGAAATCAGGCGACGTTTTTTTTGATTTCTAACTGATGATTTACTTTCATTATCAGGTTGGATATATCAAATGGTTTGGATATGAAATCATCCGCTCCATAGTCGGCAATGGAAGCAGCTGCAGCAGGGTGAGCCGAAAGCATAATTACAGGAATGTGACTGGTTTCTTTTTTGGATTTTAATTGCCTGCATATAGTCCTGCCATCATACCCGGAAATAAGGACATCCAGGAGAATCAGATCTGGCTTAAAGGATTCTATTTTTGGAAAAGTATGGTCTCCTTTTGCGGCAACTTCTACTTCAAATCCCCGCAAGGTCAGTAATATTTCCATTACCGAAAGAATATCAATATCATCATCAACTACAAGAATTCTGGACATAAAAATAAATTTCCAATTTTCTTTCTTAAAGATAATTATTACTCAATCCTTTTGAATCGTAATCCTAAAATACCTTCATTAGATTCAAAAAATGATCTCCTAATCATGTTCTCCATACCTGTTTTATTTGAAATACCTGGAAATGCAGAATTGACTTTAAAAACAATTTCAGTGGTTTATAATTCCCAGGGCAAAAAAGGCAGCATTCATTTTTCGAAATTATTAAATATCAAAAGTTGTTCCGAAAAATGAAATTCCTGCAGAAATATGGTTTTTACCGCTAAAATAAGGCTAATTTTATTTTCAAATTTGAGTTGATCGCTTCCAGAAATTCTTCGGTATACAAATAATCAGCCCCATGGTTAACTTTATTTCCACTAATACAAACAGCGAGGTCTTTGGTCATTTTACCTTGCTCCACAGTTTCAATGCACACTTCCTCAAGACTATTGCAAAATTTTATCAGTTCAGAATTGTTGTCCAGTTTACCGCGAAATGCCAATCCTCTTGTCCAGGCAAAAATTGAAGCTATGGGGTTTGTAGAAGTGGGGTTTCCTTTCTCATGTTCCCTGAAATGCCTGGTTACTGTGCCGTGGGCGGCTTCGGCCTCCATGATTTTTCCATCAGGTGTAATCAATACCGACGTCATGAGCCCCAGGGAACCAAAACCCTGTGCAATAGTATCGCTTTGAACGTCTCCATCATAATTTTTGCAGGCCCAAACAAAATTTCCATGCCACTTTAAGGCGCTGGCAACCATGTCATCTATCAGGCGATGCTCATAGGTAATACCTGCTTTTTCAAATTGCTGCTGAAATTCTTTTTCAAAAATACTTTGAAAAATATCTTTAAACCTTCCATCGTATTTCTTGAGTATGGTATTCTTTGTTGAGAGATACAATGGCCATTTTTTATTCAAGGCCATATTAAAACAACTGCGGGCAAATCCTTGTATGCTTTCATCGGTATTATACATACAAAGAGCAACACCATCTCCCTTAAAATTGTAAACTTCAAATGTTTGTACTTCACCTCCATCCTCTGGCGTGAAACTCATGGTTAGTTTGCCTTTCCCCTTAATTACTGTATCAGTAGCGCGGTATTGGTCTCCGAAAGCATGGCGACCAACGATAATCGGTGCAGTCCAGTTAGGGACGAGTCTCGGAATATTTTTAATTACGATTGGTTCACGAAAAACCGTTCCGTCGAGGATGTTTCTGATAGTACCGTTAGGGCTCTTCCACATTTGCTTCAACTTAAATTCCTTTACCCTGGCTTCATCAGGAGTAATTGTTGCACACTTGATTCCGACCCCCCACCGCTTTATAGCATTAGCAGCATCCACAGTAACCTGGTCGTCTGTTGCATCGCGGTGTTGCATTCCAAGATCAAAATACTGTATTTCCAGATCCAGGTATGGTAATATCAATTTGTCCTTAATAAACTTCCAGATTATTCTCGTCATTTCGTCTCCATCTAATTCCACTACCGGGTTAGTTACTTTAATTTTCTTCATTTAGTAAAAAGTTTTGATTTTAATTTTGAGGATTAACGAATAAATACGGCATTGCATATAAATTCAAAAAATTACCTTAATTCTGTTTATTTGCTTTGAAAGAATACTCCGTCAGCTTGCTGCGGAGATGAATTTCGATATTGTAATCTTATAATATTGTGTACTACTTCTATAAATAGAAGGATATTTGCAATAATGTTAAAGTCTTTTAAATACAGAATCTCCCCAACAAACGAGCAAAAGTTACTATTGGATAAACATTTTGGCTGTGTTA
>ODAK010000790.1_pt1 | contig 36024 bp, 35 predicted proteins | sample 1539591 | NCBI WGS metagenome assembly ODAK01 (sample SAMEA3539303, study PRJEB22396) | soil metagenome | biome: tundra; feature: field; material: soil | place: USA | collected 2010-05 | depth 0.15 m | reverse complement strand
GCGCTGAGCGGCGCCCAGCTGGTCGTGGCGGGGATGCGGCCGAGCACGTGCAGCTGCGGGCGGGCGCTCAGGCGGGTCCGGTCGAGGATCGCGAGGCCGACCGCCACGCCGATGCCCTGCTCGACGCCGACCAGCGCGACGGTCGCCAGAGTGACCACCGCCAGGCCGAGCTCGAAGCGGTCGAAGCGCGCGATCGCCACGAGGTCGCGCAGGTGGAAGATGCGCGTCGCGATGAAGATCAGCACCGCCGCGAGCGTGGCCAGCGGGACGTCCTTGAGCAGGCCGGCGGCGGGGACGAGCAGCAGCATCGCCGCCGCGGCAGCGAGGCCGGCGGCCTGGGTGCGCCCTCCGGCCGACGCGGTAGCCGCGGTTCTGGCTGGGCTCGCGTTGACCGGGAACGCCCCGACGAGCCCCGCCGCGACGGCGCCCGCGCCGACGCCGAGGAAGTCGCGGCCCACGTCCACCTCGTAATGGCCCTGGTCGGCAAAGGCGCGGGTCGTCGCCGCGGTCTGGCTGACGACGACGAGCGCGACGACGCCGGCGATCGGCGCCACGCTGGCGATCGTCGACCACGAGAGGTCGAACAGGCCAAGCCGCGGCGCGCCGTGGGCGATCGCGCCGAGAATCGAAACACCATGCGCATGCAGTCCGAACACACCGACCGCGACCGTCGAGCCGACCAGTCCCACCAGCGCCCCCGGAAGCTTGCGGTCGATTCGCTCGGCCGCCATCACGACCGCGAACACGGCAGCGCCGATGCCGAGCGCCCAGCCGTTGGTGTCGCCGAGATGCGAGACCACGACCGAGATGCGATTGAGGGTCGAACCACTCACCGACGCCAGGCCGAACAGGTCCGGCAGCTGGTGCACGACGATGATCACCGCGACGCCCGCCAGGAAGCCCGTGATGATCGGCGCGGAGAGGAAGTCCGCGATCCAGCCGAGGCGCAGCAGCCCGATGAGGGCCACGATCACGCCGACCATCACCGCGAGGATTCCCACCAGATCGACGTAGTGCGCCGAGCCGGCAGGCGCCAGGCGGGCGATGCCGACGGCGAACAGCGGCGCGATCGTCGAGTCGGCGCCGACCGACATCTGCGGATTGGAGCCCAGCAGCGCAAACAGCACGGTGCCCGCGACGAAGGCGTAGAAGCCGGTGATCGGCGGCATCCCGGCAAGCCGCGAGGTGGCCAGTTGCTCGGGGACCGCGATCACGAGCAGCGTGATCGCCGCGAGCAGGTCGGGCGTCGCCCAGGAACGCTTGTAGCCACGCAGCGAGGAGAAGACGAGCAGGCCCGGTCGCTTGACCGCGACGCCTGCGAGAGCTCCCGGACGCCAACGTGGCATCGGGGCATCATCGCTCACGACCGGGCGAAGTGCTGCGGCCGCGTGCGGGCTCGCCCTGGTCGGTTGACCGCGGGGCACGCGCACGGCGCTTGCGGGTGCCCGTGCCGGGCGCTTGCGTCGCGCCTGCGCTGGTGCGAGGGTTTGCCGTGCGATGGACGCAGCTGCTCAACTGAGCACGCCGCGGCTGCGGCTGCGGCGCTGGCGGGCGGGCGACCGCGCGCCGTACGCGGAGCTGAACGCCGACCCCGAGGTCAGGGAGTACTTCCCCGAGCAGCTGACGCGCGAGCAGAGCGACGCCCAGATCGAGTGCTTCGAGGAGCACTTCGTGGCGCACGGCTTCGGCATGTGGGCGCTCGAGCGCCGCCACGGCGGAGAGTTCATCGGCTTCACCGGGATGGATCTCGCGACCTACGACGCGCACTTCGCGCCGGCGGTCGAGATCGGCTGGCGCCTTGCGCGGCCCGCCTGGGGCCACGGCTACGCCACCGAGGCAGCCCTTGCCGTGCTCGCCTTCGGCTTCACGGAGCTCGAACTCAACGAGATCGTGGCCTGCACGACGCCGACGAACACGCGCTCGCGCGCCGTGATGGAGCGCATCGCGATGACCCGCGACCCGCGCGAGGACTTCGATCATCCCGAAGTCGCGGCGGGCCATCCGCTTTGCCGCCATGTGCTCTACCGGCTGAGCACCGCCGATTGGAGACGCGCTCGCGCGTCCGGCGTCGGGAGTGCGGCCGCTCCGTAGCCTGCCGCCGCCAAGAACCGCCTCCGCGGTCCGCGCTCGACGGCCTGGCCGGCGTCGTGCTGGTCGGCCTCGGCGTGCGGCTCGCGCTCGAGCGCCGTTGAGCGCGGCGCCGGCTCGCCGATCACCACGCGACCTCACGCATTCGACCGCCGCGCCGTTGATTGGTCAACCACGCTCCTGCGGAGCCGCGGGCAGCCGCGAGCTTCGCGGGCGACCCGTTGAACGATCCGGAGACGCGATGACCGAGCTTCGACTTTACGACTACGCCGCCTCAGCCAACTGCTTCAAGGTGCGGCTGGCGCTGGCAGCGCTGGCGCTCCCGTACGAGCGTGTGCCGGTCGACATCTTCGCCGGCGAGACGCTGACCGAGGAGTTCCATGCGCGTAACCCGGCGCGCACGACGCCGGTGCTGGAGATCGGCGCGGGAACCTACCTGGCGGAATCGAACGCGATCCTCTTCTACCTCGCGGACGGCACGCCGCTGCTGCCGCAGGATCGGTTGGAGCGCGCACAGGTGCTCCGCTGGCTGATCATCGAGCAGACCGACGTCATCCCGACGATGGGCGGGTTGCGCTTCCGGCTGGCGACCGCTCGCCTGCGTGCCGAGGACCCGGAGGCAAAGCGTCGCCACCACGCCGCCGAGCAGGTCCTGGACCTGATCGACTCAGCTCTGCGCGAGCGCGAGTTCCTTGTCGGGGACCGCTACACGATCGCGGACCTGGCCAACTACGCCTACATCCATGTGGCTCCAGAGGCCGGTCTCGACCTGCACCGCTACCCGGCCATCCAGGCGTGGCTTTCGCGAATCGAGCGTCAGCCCGGCTTCGTCGACGACCTCGCGCCCTACCCGCCCAACGCGCGGGTCGGAGCGGGACGCTCGATCTACGACTGAGCGAGAACGGTCGGCTCGCGCCGCAGCCGCGCCGGGTCAAAGCTCGCAAGGACCTTCTTGGCCGCCAGCGCGCTCCCGGGCTTCGCCAGCCCAACGCTCGAGGCCATCCAGCCGACTACCGTCTCGATGCTCTGACCCAGCGCCAGGCGCTCATCGAGCGTGACGGCGCCATGCCGTTTCGCGAGCCGTCGGCCGTCGGCGCCGAGCACGAGCGGCACATGCGCGTAGCGCAGCAGCGGCAGGCCGAGTAGCCGCGCGAGCAGGATCTGGCGCGGCGTCGTCTCGAGCAGGTCATCGCCACGCACGACCTCCCCGACGCCCTGCTCGGCGTCGTCGACCACGACCGCGAGGTTGTACGCCGGGACGCCGCCCGCGCCCGGCGACGCGGGATCGCCCCGCCAGACGACGAAGTCGTCGACCACCGCCGCGATCGCCGCGGCCAGCGCGTCGACGACACGCACCCGCTGTGCTCCGGCGTCGAGTCTCCAGGCGGCCGGCGCTCCGCTGCGCGCGCGCGCCGCTCGCTCACGCGAGGAGAGCGTGCGGCAGGTCCCGGGGTATGCGCCCTCGGGTCGCGGGCCGCCGCTCCCGGGCAATGGCGGATGCGGGGCCGCGACGGACTGGCGGATCTCGGCTCGCGTACACCAGCAGGGGTAGAGGCGTCCGCTCGAGCTCAGCTGCTCGAACGCCGCGCGGTGTCGCTCGAGCCGCTCGCTCTGGCGCGTCACCGGCCCGTCCCAATCCAGTCCGAGCCGCTCGAGGTCGGCGAGGATGCTCGTCTCGTAAACCGCTCGCGAGCGCTGCGGGTCGAGATCCTCGATGCGCAGCACAAAGCGCCCGCCGCGTGAGCGCGCGAAGCACCAAGCGAGCAGGGCGGTGCGAAGGTTGCCGAGGTGCGCCGGCCCGCTGGGACTCGGGGCATAACGACCGCCGGCGGCTGTGACCGAACCCACGGCGCCAGCATCCCACTAGAGTCGCGCCAATGCCAGGCGGGGGCGCACCGAGGACGATCGCAGCGGACTGGGGGATTGGTGCCGCGGCTTGACCCGGAATCGCTGCCGGCGCACGTCGACCGCCTCTACCGCGCCGCGTGGGCGCTCTGCGGCTCGCCGCACGACGCCGAGGACCTCGTGCAGGAGACCTTCGTGCGGGTGCTCTCTCGGCCGAGGTGGCTGCGCGGCGACGATCAGCTGGCCTACCTGATGCGGGTGCTGCGCAACACGTTCCTGGACTCGCGGCGGACCGCCTCGCGGCGTCCGCGGGTGACGACGACGCTCGAGGAGATCGAGGCGGCCGACCGCCGCGGGGCAGGCACACCGGAGCAGGCGCTCGAGGCGCAGGAGCTCTACGCGGCGATCGCCGAGCTGCCCGAGGACTTCCGCCTGGCGCTTGTGGCGGTCGACATCCTGGGCCTCTCATACGCCGAGGCTGCTCGCGCGCTCGGCGCGCGCGAGGCTACGATCACGACGCGACTGCATCGGGCGCGCGGCAGGGTCGTGGCGAGTATCGACCCGCCACGGGAAGGATCCGGCTCGCAGTGGAGTCCTAGTTAGATGTCCTCCATGCAGCCTGACCCCCGCAACGGCGTGCCCGACCAAGCGCTTCGCGACGAGCAACGCATCGGCGCGCTGCTGCGCGCGGCGCAGAGCCCGGCGCCCGCGGCGCTTCACGAGCGGGTCGCCGAGCTTCTCGCCGCCGCCGCGCGGCAGCGACGGCGCCGGCGCGCCTCCGTGCTCGCGCCGGCTGGCGCGTTCGCCGTCGCGGTCGTCGCGCTCGTGGTCGTGCTGGGGACCGGCACGATCGCCGCACCGCCGAGCACGCTGCGCGTCGCGCGGCTCGCGCTCGCCGATTCGAGTGCGCCCGCCCCCGCCCGGCTGCTCGCCGCGGGCACGGCGATCGTCTTCCCCCACTGGCACCACTGGCCGAGCGCCGGCATGCGCAGCGACCAGCTCGACGGGCGCACGGTCACGACCGCGTTCTACGGCTCCTACCCGGCCGGTCGGATCGGCTACGCGATCGTCTCCGGGGCGCCGCTCGGCCCGCCGCCGGGCGCCGACGGCGTGAAGCGCTCCGGTGAGCGCTACTGGCTGTCGAGCTCGGCCGGCGCGCGCGTGGTCAGCTGGGTCCAGGAAGGCCACAGCTGCGTGCTCGCGTCGCGCTCCGCGCCGGCGAATACCCTGCTCGCACTCGCCGTCGCCCAGGACCGCCCGGTCGCGCTGGGCGGCCGCGCCGCGCCCGCCTGATCGGGTAGCGTGCGGCGCGATGGAATCCGCGCTTGCCTGCATCGACGGGCAACTCCTCGACGAGGCGCAGGCCGTCATCCCGGTCCGCGATCAGGGGCTGCTGCGCGGCGACGGAGTCTTCGAGGTGGTGCGTCTGTACGACGGCGTGCCCTACGCGCTCGACGAGCATCTCGGGCGGCTTGAGCGCTCCGCCGCCGGGCTGCGCCTGCCGCTCGACGCGGACGCCTTCCGCGCCGACATCGCGACGCTGCTGGCCGCGCGCAAGCCAACCGGGCCGGACGTGCTCGTTCGCATGCTCGCGACGCGCGGCGGGCGCCGCGTCGTCCTGATCGAGCCGATGCCGGTGCTGCCGCCGACGCTCGCGCTCATGCCGGTCACCTACGCGCCGCCGCGGCTGCTGGACGCCGTCAAGTCGCTCTCCTACGCCGCCAACATGCTCGCCTCGCGAATCGCCCGCGAGCAGGACGCCGACGAGGCGCTGCTCGTGACGCCGCACGGCCGCGTGCTGGAGTGCCCGACGTCGTCGTTCTTTCTCGTGCGCGACGGCGAGGTCCGGACCGCGCCGCTGACCGATCACGTGCTCGACTCGATCACCCGCCGGGTCGTGCTGGCGGTCGCCAGGGTGCGCGAGGAGCCGATCGAGCTCGACTCGCTCGCCGATGCGCAGGAGGCGTTCGTCGCCTCGACACCGTTTGAGGTCTCGGCGGTCGCGCGCGTCGGCGCGCACCGCTACGACGCGCCCGGACCGCGCACGCGCGAGATCGCGCTGCTCGTGCGCGAGAGGATCGCGTCCGAGCTGCGCTGATGCGCGTCGCGACGGTGCTGGGCAACCGGCCGCAGTTCGTCAAGGCCGCCGCCGTGTCGGGGCTCCTGCGCGAACGCCACGAGGAGCTGCTGATCCATACCGGGCAGCACCACGACGAGGAGCTCTCGGCGGTCTTCTTCGACGAGCTCGCCATTCCGGCGCCAGAGCACCGCCTCCAGATCGCCGGCGGCTCCAACAGCTCGCAGCTGGGGCGCATGGTCGAGGCACTCGAGCCGCTGCTCGCCGAGCTTGCGCCCGACCTCGTGCTCGTCTACGGCGACACCAACTCGACGCTCGCCGCGGCGCTCGCGGCCGCCGACCGCGGCCTGCCGCTCGCCCACGTCGAGGCCGGGATGCGCTCGTTCGACCGCACCCAGCCGGAGGAGCGAAACCGCGTCCTGACCGACCAGCTCTCGTCGCTGCTGCTGTGCTCGACCGACGCGGCGGCCGAGCAGCTGGCGCGCGAAGCCGTGCCGGGTCGCGCGGTGGTCGTCGGCGACGTGATGGTCGATGTCGCGCTCGCCACGCGCGCGCGTGCGCTCGCGCGCCGCCAGACGCTCGAGCGCTTTGGCCTCGAGCCCGGCGGCTACGTGCTCGCCACCGCGCACCGGGCCGCGAACGTCGACGACGGCGCGGCACTCGAGCGCCTGGTGGCGCTGCTCGAGGCGGTCGAGGGGGACGTCGTGATGGCGGTCCATCCCCGCACCCTCGCGCGCCTGGAGACCCACGGCCTTGCTGCCCGGGCGGCGAAAGCCGCCTCATTGACCCCTCCGCTCGGCTACCTCGACTTCGCCGCGCTGCTGCACCACGCGCGCGCGGTGCTGACCGACTCGGGCGGCGTGCAGAAGGAGGCCTACCTCGCCGGCGTGCCGTGCGTCACGCTGCGCGATCGCACCGAGTGGGCCGAGACCGTCGATGCCGGCTGGAACACGCTGGTCGGTCTCGACGCCGACGCCGCGGTCAGGGCGCTCGCGCGAGCGCTGCCGGCGGCGCGCCCGGCGCTCTACGGGGACGGGCACGCCGGGGCGGCGGTCGTGGCCGCGCTCGAGGACTACGCGGCGGCCTGAGCGACCAGCGTCTCGGCGCCGGCCGCGGTCCAGATTGTCTGCTCGCGCGCGGGGCCGACGCCGACCATCGCCACCGGGACGCCGATGAACTCGGCGATGAAGGCGAGATAGTCGCGCGCCGCCTGGGGCAACTCGGACTCCTCACGGCACTCGCCGATGTCCTCGGTCCAGCCCTCGAGCTCGACGTACTCGCCGACCGCGTGGTGCAGCACCGACTGGTGGTAGGGGAAGTGGTGGAAGGTCGCGCCCTCGTCGCCGCGGTAGCTCGTGCAGACGAGGATCCGCTCGAAGCCCGAGAGCACGTCGAGCTTGGTGATCGCGAGCGCCGAGAGCGTGTTCAGACGCGAGGCGTAGCGCAGCGCGACGAGGTCGAGCCAGCCGATCCGCCGCGGGCGACCCGTGGTCGTGCCGTACTCGTGGCCGACCCGGCGGATCTCATCGCCCAGCTCGTCGTCGAGCTCGGTCGGGAAGGGGCCGGCGCCGACGCGTGTCGCGTAGGCCTTGCAGACGCCCCAGATCTCGTCGATGTCGCGCGGGCCGACGCCGGCGCCGACGCACGCCGCTCCGGCGATCGGGTTCGACGAGGTGACGAACGGATAGGTGCCGTGGTCGATGTCGAGCATCGCCCCCTGCGCGCCCTCGAACAGCACGATGCGCTCGGCGGCGAGCGCGTCCCAGACCAGCCGGGCGCAGTCGGCGATCATCGGCTCGAGCTGGTGCCCGTAGGTCACGTACTGCTCGGTCATCGCGTGCAGGTCGAGCGAGGGGTCGCGGGCGTAGGGGCGCAGCGCGAGCCGCTTGGGCTCGAGCGCGGCGGCGATCTTCTTGCGCAGGATCTTCTCGTCGAGCATGTCCTGGACGCGGATCCCCAGGCGCGCTGCCTTGTCGGCGTAGCAGGGGCCGATCCCGCGACGCGTGGTGCCGATCTGCAGCGTTCCGAGTCGCGTCTCGCCGGCGTGGTCGAGCAGCAGGTGGTAGGGCATGATCAGGTGGCAGTTGGCCGAGACCTTCAGCCCGCTGGTGTTGACACCCGAGCCGCGGAGCGTTACGAGCTCGTCGATCAGCACCTTCGGGTCGACGACTACGCCGTTGCCGATGATGCAGCGCTTGCCGGGGTAGAGGATGCCCGACGGCACGAGGTGGAACTTCCACTCGCGCGCGCCGCGCACGATCGTGTGGCCGGCGTTGTTGCCGCCCTGGAAGCGTACGACGGCGTCGGCCCGCTCGGCGAGCAGGTCGGTGACCTTTCCCTTGCCTTCATCGCCCCACTGGGCGCCGACGATGACTATTCCCGGCACGGTGGGGGAGTTTAGTCGGCCTCGCGGGAAGTCCGCGGGCGCCCTGTCGGGCGCAACCGCCGCCCGCTGGGGGAACCGCTCGGAGCGCCGCTGCCCCGGCCGCTCGGGTGCTAGCGGCCGCTCTTCGTCGCCTCGGCGTGGATCGGGCCGCCGTCGATCTCGTAGGCGACGCGCCGCGCGTCGTCGCCGAAGAACGGCAGGATCTCGCACATTCCCTCCAGCCGCGAGACGATCCGCTCGCCGAGCTGCGCCGCCAGTTCGTCGCGTCCGAGGTTCGAGGTCACGAGCGTCGAGCGCTCGTCCTCGTAGCGCGCGTTGATGATCGTGTAGAGCTGCTCGAGCACCCAATCGGTGCGATGCTCGGCGCCGAGGTCGTCGATGTGAAGCAGATCCGCGCTGGCTAGGCGGTCGAGGAAATCGAGCACGCCGCCGCCGCTGCCGCTGCCGCGCGATTGGCCGCCGACGCCTCGCGCTGGGCCGTCGATCGACTCGCGGATCACGCTCAGCAGGCGCGGGCAGGAGTAGATCGCGACGGTGCGCCCGGCGTCGATCGCGGCCTTTGAGACGATCATCGCGAGCGCCGTCTTGCCGGTGCCGAAGCTTCCGGTCAGCCACAGCCCGCGTCCGGCGTCGAGGTTGGCGGCGATGTCGCTGACGAAGCCGCGGATCTCGCGGACCTGTGTCGGGCAGCGGCGCTCGATGTCGATCACGTCACTGTGCTCGAAGGAGATCGCGCGGTAGCGCTTGGGGATCCGCGCCTCGAGCGCGCGGGCGCGCGTCGCGGCGATTCGCAGCGCCCGGCAGCGGCAGTCGCTCGCGGTCGCCGTCAGCTCGTCGATCACGAAGCCGCTGCCGTCGCAGAGGCCGAACTCGCAGGGGTGTGAGGCGGACGCAGGGCCGGTGGACATCGCGTTCCCAGGATAGAGGCGGCCGCGGCCCACACGATCGCATTGACGGTCGCGCCGCGCTCCTTGCGAGCAATCTGCGCGTTTCGCGTATCGTCGGTGGTGAGCGCCGCGGCGGCGCGCGTAGAGCCAGCGGCGGTGCGCCGGCGGCGTGGCGCTCGCGCGGACGCAAACCATCCAGACACGGAGGAAACACCCCTGGCGGGAACCCAGCTGGCCTCGACGGAGCTCGGCTCCACGGGCCTCGATATCACGCGCGTCGGCTTCGGCGCCTGGGCGCTCGGCGGCGGCGGTTGGCAGTTCGGCTGGGGACCGCAGGACGACGAGCAGTCGATCGCCGCGATCCACCACGCGGTCGAGCTCGGGATCAACTGGATCGATACCGCCGCCGCCTATGGCTTTGGCCACTCCGAGGAGGTCGTCGGCCGGGCGATCGAGGGCCTGCGCGAGCGACCGTATGTGTTCACGAAGTGCTCGCTGCTGGAGGGGCCGGAGCGCCGGGTGCTCAACAGCCTCAAGCGCGACTCGATCCGCCGTGAGGCGCAGGCGAGCCTGGCGCGGCTGCGGATCGACGCAATCGACCTCTTCCAGATCCACTGGCCAAGGCCCGAGCAGGACATCGAGGAGGGTTTCTCGGCGCTGGTCGAGCTGCGCGACGAGGGGCTCGTGCGCCACATCGGCGTGTCCAACTTCAACGTCGATCAGCTGCGGCGGATCGCCGCCGTAGCGCCGGTCGAGACGCTGCAGCCCCCGTACTCGCTGATCGCCCGCGAGGTCGAGGCGGAGATCCTGCCCTTCGCCGAGCGCGCCGGCATCGGCGTGATCGCCTACTCGCCGATGGGCTCGGGCCTGCTGACGGGCGCGATGACGCGCGAGCGAATCGAGAACATGCCGGCCGACGACTGGCGCCAGGCAAGCGAGCGCTTCCGCGAGCCGCAGCTGACCGACAACCTCGCGACGGCCGAGCGCGTGCGGGGCGTGGCCGAGCGCCTCGGCGTCTCACCGGGAGCCGTCGCGATCGCCTGGGCGCTGCGCAACCCGGCCGTCGACGGCGCGATCGTCGGCCTGCGCCGGCCCGACCAGGTCGACGAGCTCGTGGCCGGTGCGGCGCTGGAGCTCAGCGACGAGGACGCCGCCGTGCTCGAGCGCAGCTGACCGGCGCGAGCGGGGACGCCGGTCGGGCGGGCGAGCGGCTGAGCAGGCGCGCGCGGGGACCGGGGACCGGGGAGCGTCTTCCCGCCGCGTCGCGTCATCGCTCGCCGTCGCGGCGGACGCGTGGCCGACCGCACTCGCGACGCCGATCGAGCCGAGCAGAGCGCTTTCAACCTGCCAACATCCAAGGCCCGACAGAGGAGAGGCAGGCGTTCGATGAGCGGATCCGAGCAGTTCACGATTGGCAGCACTGTCGCGTGTAGCGACGGTGTGTGTGGGGAGCTGCGACGCGTGGTCATCGATCCCGTCGCGCGGGCGCTCGCACATCTCGTCGTCGAAGCGCCCCACCGACAGGGAACCGGCCGCCTCGTGCCGGTCGCGCTCGTCGAGCCGGCGACGGGGACGGAGATCCGCCTGCGCTGCACGAAGGCCGAGTTCGAGGCGCTCGATGACGCCGAAGAGACACAGCTGCTGCCCGGAGCGCCCGGAGAATGGGGTTACGGACAGGGGCAGATGCTTTCGTTGCCCTACTTCAGGCTCGGCATGGGCATGGGCGGCCCCGGCGGCCTGGGCATGGGCATGGGCGGTGTCGGCATGGGCGGCCTCGGCGGCATGGGCATGGGCGGTGGGGCCATGGGCGGCATGAACGTCGGCCCCCAGCCGGTGATCACCGACCGCGTGCCCGTCGGTGAGGTCGAGCTGCGCCGCGGCGACCCGGTGCAGGCCAGCGATGGGCGGATCGGCAGTGTCCAGGGCCTCGTGATCGACCCCAGCGATCATCACGTGACGCACTTCCTGCTCGACGCGGGCCATCTCTGGGGCCAGAAGCGGGTCGCGATTCCGATCGGCGCCGTGAAGGCGGTCAACGCCGCCGATGGAGTGATCGTGAGTCTGACCAAGGACCAGGTGCGCGACCTGCCACCGGTCGAGCTTGACCTCTCCGAGTGACCCCGGCCCGACTGGCGGATCGCGGCGGAATTTGATTCAGGCGGGCTGACGCCCGATCGCGCGCGCCCTGCGGGCCCGCGCCACTGCCGGCCCAGTCCGGCGCTCGGCGCGCCGCGACGATCGCGTAGATGCATCACAGCGGCTGTGCGCGTGCGCGGTCGTGCGCGTCATCGCCCGGGCGCCTCGGCGGCCGCGCCGAGCTCAGCCAGCCGCCGCTCCAGCAGGCGCCGCTCGGCGTCGTCATGAACCAGCGCCAGCGCGCGGCGATAGGCGTCGCCTGCCTCGGCGGTCCGGCCGAGACGGCGCAGCAGCTCGCCGCGCGTCGCGTGCAGGTAGCGGAAGTCCTCGAGTGCGAGGCGCTCGACGATCTCGAGCGCGGCCTGCGGACCCTGGACTTCGGCGAGCGCGACGGCGCGGTTCAGCTCGACGACCGGCGAGTCGGTCAGGCGGACGAGCTCGCCGTAGCGCGCGGCGATCTCGACCCAGTCGCGCGGCTCCTCGGTGTGCAGCGCCGCGATCGCCGCCTGTACGACGTAGGGGCCGTGGCCGCGCAGAGCCAGGGCCCGCTCGAGCGCCGCCCGGCCCTCGGCGATCTGCGCGCCGTCCCAGTGCGAGCGATTCTGATCGGCGAGCAGGACCAGCTCGCCGTCGCGAAACCGCGCCTCGCGGCGAGCGTCGTGCAGCAGCATCATCGCCAACAGACCCTGGCCCTCCGACTCGTCGGGCAGCAGCTCGGCGAGCGCCCGCCCGAGCCGTAGCGCCTCGGCCGCGAGGGCCCCGCGGCCACCGTAGCCCTCGTTGAAGATCAGATAGACGACCGCCAGCACGGCGTCGAGCCGATCGGGCAGCAGGTGCTCGGGTGGAACTCGAAACGGGATCCCGGCGGCCTTGATCTTGCGCTTGGCGCGGACCAGCCGCTGCGCCATCGTCGCCTCGCCGGTCAGGAACGCGCGGGCGATCTCGCCGGTGCTCAGACCGCCGAGCGTCCGCAGTGTGAGAGCGACCTGCGCGTCGAGCGCGAGCGCCGGATGGCAGCAGGTGAAGATCAGCTCGAGTCGCTCGTCTGGAAAGATCGTCTCCTCCATCGTGTCCTGGGCTCGATCCGACAGCGCCAGCAGGCGGGTCTTGGCGGCCAGCGTGCGATCGCGGCGAATGCGATCGATGGCGCGGTTGCGCGCCGTCGTGATCAGCCAGGCGCGCGGGTTGGCGGGGGTCCCGTCACGCGGCCAGCGCTCGGCGGCGATCGCGAAGGCCTCCTGCGCGGCTTCCTCGGCGAGCTCGAAGTCGCCGAGGAAGCCGATCAGCGCAGCGAGCACCGCACCCCACTGCTCACGGAAGGCCCGCTCGAGGATCGCTAACGCTCCACGATCGGGCGCACCTCGATCGCGCCGCCCAGCCGCGCCGCCGGGATCTGTGAGGCCAGCTCGATCGCCGCGTCGAGGTCGTCGGCCTCGAACAGCAGGTAGCCGCCGATCGCCTCCTTGATCTCGGCGAACGGACCGTCGGTGGTCAGCGTCCGCCCGTTCGCCACGCGCACGGTGCTCGCCATCTCGGGAGCCGCCAGCTGGTTGCCGGGGGTGACCCCGGGGTTCTCGTTGATCGCCCTGTAGGCGGCATAGACCGCGCCCTTCTCCTCCTCCGGGAGGGCATCCCACGCCGCCGACGGCGGTGTCGGCGTGGAGCCCTGATGGATCAGCAGCATGTACTTCATCGGCTTCCTCCTTTTCGCAATCCTCGCCCATCAGACGAACGGGGCACGGCGAAATCGACAGCGGGCCGGCGGTGTCCGCACTCGCTGTGCGGACACGACGATGCGTTCAGGCGCGGTGGCAGTCCGCCAGGGCGGTGGCGTAGAACTGCAGATAGCTGCTCCAGTGGCTGTCCCAGTAGGAGAGGTCGTGCGCGCCGGGCCAGACGTGGAACTGGACCGCGTGGCCGTCCGCTCGCAGCTCCTGGACGAGCGTGGTGTCGGCGGATCGGAAGGGATCCTGCGTGCCGACGTCGATCCAGACCGCCATCCCGCGGTAGGGGTCGCCGGCGTGGGCGGCGGCGATCACATCGTGGCGGGCGAAGTCCTCGGCATTGTCGAACGCGCCGGCGGCGCTTTCGCCGCCGCTGACCCACAGCGCGGCCGAGTGCCCGCCGACGGCGCAGAAGCGCCCGGGATGAAGGCGGGCGATGTCCAGCGCCCCGAAGCCACCCATCGAGATCCCGCCGATCGCGATGCGCGTCGGATCGGCGTGCAGCCGGCTGAGCGCTTGCGGGATCACCTCCTGATAGACGTAGGAGCCCCACGCCCCGTCCGCCCGATCGTGCCAGTAGGAGTCGGCGCCGCCGTAGGGGAAGACGACGTCCGGTGCGCGCGCTCCGAGACTTGCCAGCGCCGCGAACAGCGCGCCGTCGACGCTCGAGTCCTGGTTTCCGCCTTTGCCGTGCAGGAACACCAGCAACGGGCGAGGCTGTCCGCTCGCGCCGGGGGGAATGATTGCCGTCACGGGCATCGTCTGGTGCACGAGCGAGCTCTTGATCGTGAAGCGCACGATCTGCGCGCCGTGGGTCGCCGTGCCCGGCGCGCGCACCGCGAACGCCACCGCGAGCACCGCGAGCGCGAGCACGCCGAGCGCCGCCACGCGCCGGCGCAGGTGAGCCCGCCTGCGAGCGCGCCTCACCCTCGGTGTCAAGCTAATCGGGCGTGCGGCCCCGAAACGCTCACTGCGGTCGCCTGCCATCGCGGGCTCGAGTATCGCAGTGGCGATCGCAGGCGGTACGCTCGCTCATCGCCCTGTTCTGTGCACGCTCGCCACGCGGCGTCCGGGGAGGCCCTGGCGGACGCTGCGCGCGCGCTCTGCTCGCCACCGGGCTGCTGGCGGTGGCGCTCAGCGGGTGCGCCGGCGGCCACGCCGTGACGACGTCGCCCCCTGCCGCGGTCGCCGTCTCGGGCCCGGTGGCGTCGTCGGTGAGCTGCGGCACGGCGGCTACGAGCTCGACGCGTGGGACCACGACCGCGAAGTCCTCCGGCTCGTGCACCTTCCTGCTGAGCGACGGTCAGCGCTTCAGGTGCCCGTTGCGCTTTCAGCGCGGGCCGACGAGCGTCAGCCTGATCGAGCACTCGAAGGCGTGCGTCCAGCTGGCGAGGCTCGTGATTCCCGCTGCCCTGCGGGCGGTCGCCGCGCGAATCGGCAGTGCCCGGACGTGCCTGACCGCGCACGGCCTGAGCGTGACGGGCGGTCTGGTCCTCTCCGCGCCCCCGAACACGCCGGACAGCGCGTACAGCCCGGACGGGGAATTGGATACCAGCGACTCGCTGATCGGCTTCTACGGCGATCGCGGCCAAGCTCAGCGGCTCGAACCGGCTGTGGTCAAGAACGCGAAGCGCTTCTCGGGGCAGGTCGAGCGAGATGGCGCCGAGAACATCGTCTGGGTCGCCTCGCCCCCGCGCCGACTGCGCGAGATCGTGCAGACCTGCACGCCCGGTTGACCGAGTGCTCGAGCCGGGCGGTGCAACGCGACGGGCTCCCCTCGTTGCGGCTTGCGCGAGACTGACGAGGTGGGAATCAAGGGTCTTCGGGTCTGCGACGACGTCTGCGCCGCGGCGTGGCTCGCTCCGCGGCTGGGCGGCGATTTCGGCGCGCTGGCGCGCACCGTGCCGCGCGGCTATGCGGCCTATGTCCGCATCTGTCATCCGGCCGCGGATCGCGACGGTAGCCCTGTCAGCTGGTCCGAGGTTGCGCGATCGACGGGCCGTCAGGCCCACCCGCTGATGCAGTGGCACGCGCTGGTCGGCTCGCCGGACCCGGTCAACATGACCGGCTCGCTGTGGCGCGGCTCCGATCCGCAGCGCGGGAATCTCGAGCCCGAGGCGCTCGCCGCGCTCTGCGGCGTACTCGGCGATCACGCCGCCGCTCCCGAGGACTGCTTCTTCTGCCTGTCGGACGGGTGCCTCGGGATAGCGCAGGGTCGCGCGAGCGCGGTCTATTTCTACCGCGTCGGCAGCGCTCGCGGCCCCGTGGAGCCGCGTCAGCCGGCGTTCTCGGACGAGGAGCTGAGCCGACCTCGCGTTGAAGCTCCCCGGCCGGCAATACGTGCTCGTCGCCGGAGCGCTGCCGGCGGCGCGCCAGATCGTCTGGCCGCCCTGGCGGCGGTCGCCGAATCTCTTCTGGCCCGCCGATCATGCGTGGTGCGTGGCCACCGAGCTCGACTTCGACTCGACCTTGGTCGGCGGTAGCGTCGAGCTCGTCGCGGCGATCCTCGAAGCTCCGGCGCTCGACGCCGGCGGTGCGCCCCGACGACTCGCTAGCCTCGGACGCCGACAGGGTCAACCAGGCGGCATAGCGGTCGCTGCGGGGGCGCGTCCCGCCGGCTCGACGCGCACGACACCCCGCAGCTAAGCTGGGCTGCGTGGACGAAGGCTTCCCGATCGCCTACCAGGTGCTGGAGAAGGACGTGTCGGTGTATGCGGCCGGCGGCGAATTCGTCGGCACGGTCGACCACGTCGTCGCCGCGCCCGATCAGGACATCTTCCACGGGATCGTCATGCGGGTCGGCAAGGACCAGCGCTTTGTTGCGGCAGAGCAGATCGCCTCGCTGCACGAGCACGGAGTGGATCTGGCGATCGACGACGCCCTGGCTTCCGCACTTCCCGCGCCCCACGGCGCAGCGCCCGTCTTTCGCGACAACGAGCCAGGGGCGAAACCGAGCGGCTGGAGGCACTTCGTGGACCGTGTGGGCGGGCACGCCGGCAGCGACGGCTGGACCAAGCAGAAGTAGTCGCGCGCGCCGCTCGGCGCCGCTCGTTGCCGCCGCTAATCGTGGGCAGCGCCCGTAAGCCAGCAACGCCAATCCTCGACGGTGCGGAAGCCGAGACGCTCGTAGACGCGGTAGCCGGCTTCGCTGGACTGCAGCCACGACCATCGCGCGCCGCGCGCGAGACCATCGGTGACCGCGCGGGCGGTCAGCGCGGCGGCGAATCCTCGCCCACGGTGCGCCGGTGGCGTGGCGACGTTGAAGATCGCGACGTAGGACCCGATCGTGACGCCTAGGCCGGTGCTCACCGGTTCACCATCGACCTCGCCGAGATAGCAGCGCACCCCCGGCGCCGCGAGCACCGACGGGGTCATCAGCTGGAGAAATGGCTCCACCGGGGCTTCGAAGCCGGCCGCCGCCACGCCGGCATGGACGTGCGCCTCCGCCGGCGCCAGCTCTCGAATCACCAGTCCGTCCGCGGGAAGCTCGGCGCCCAGCGCCTCCGGGTCCTCCAAGACCATCAGCGGAATGGGTCGGGCTGGGGTCAGGCCGCGCGCTGCGGCCAGGCCGGTCAGTTGCGCGGCCGCACCCGGTCGCGTCTGCAGGCAGTGCGGCAGCCCGGTCGCCGCCAGCTGACCGAGCAGATCTTCGACGAGCTCCGTGGCGACATCGACCGAGCCCACCCACGCGCCGTTGAGCGTCGGCCACGGGACCCCGGTCACCATCGCGACGGCTCCTCGTTCTGCGCGAGTCCAACCGTCGGGGACAGCCGACACGAGGACCTGCCAGGTTTCGATCAGCGCCGCTGCGGCAACATCGGGGTCCACCGTCGCGCAACCTTAGCCGACTGCCCTGCGGATCTCACGCGACCAGGAACGCCGCCGCGCGGTCGGATCGCAGCCGCGCCGGCCTCAGGCGAAACGCTCTTCTCTCGAATAGCTCATGAAGCGTGGGTACTCGGGCCTGAAGGTCAGTGTCACCTTGCCGACCGGGCCGTTGCGGTTCTTGGCGATGATCAGGTCGGCCTCGCCGGGATGCTCGGAGTTCTCGGGGTTGTAGTAGTCATCGCGGTAGATGAAGATCACGACGTCGGCGTCCTGCTCGACGGCTCCCGACTCGCGCAGGTCCGAGAGCATCGGGATCTTTGGGTTGCGTGACTCGACGCTGCGGTTGAGCTGGGAGAGGGCGATCACAGGCACGTTGAGCTCGCGGGCGAGCATCTTCAGGCCTCGCGACATCTGCCCGATCACCTCGGCGCGGTTCTCGCTGCGTGACTCGGCGCGCAGCAGCTGGAGATAGTCGACGATCACCAGACCGAGTCCGTCGGGGTTCTGGGAGTACAGCCGCCGCGCCTTGGCGCGGATCTCGAGCATGCCGATGTCGCCGGAGTCGTCGACCCACAGCGGGGCGGCCGCGAGCCGCGAGCTGGCCTTGACGATCTTCGGCCAGGTGGCCTCGGGCACGCGGCCCTTGCTGAGATCGTCGCCCTTCACGCTCGCCTGTGAGGCGATGAAGCGCCGGGCCAGCTCGGTTTCCGACATCTCGAGGCTGAACAGGGCGACCGGCTTGCCGTGCTTGATCGCGGCGTTCTCCGCGATGTTCGTCACCAGACAGCTCTTGCCCATCGACGGGCGTGCGGCGATCACGATCAGGTTTCCCGGCTGCAGCCCGCCGGTCATCTCGTCGAGGTCCTTGAAGCCCGTTGGCGTGCCCGTCAGCGCCGCGCCCGCGACCGAGAGCTCGTGCAGCACGTCTAGCTCGCTGTGCAGCAGCGAGGAGATCGAGCGGAAGTCCTGCGTGCGCTCTCCGTGGGCGACCTCGAGCATCGCCTGCTCGGCTCGCTCGACCAGCTGGCGCGCCGGCTCGCGCTGATCGAGCACGCTGGACTGGATCTCGTAGGTGGCGTTCAGCAGCCGTCGCAGCACCGCCGTGTCGCGCACGATCTGCGCGTACTGGCGCAGGTTCGCGACGTTGGGCACCGCGCCGGCGAGCAGGTCGACGCCCTCGGGGCCGCCGGCCTGCTCGAGCGTGCCGGCCGCGCGCAGCGCGTCGGTCACCGTGACGGTGTCGATCGGCTCGCTGCGCTCGTAGAGGCCGAGCATCGCGGCGTAGATCAGGCGGTGGACCTCACGGTAGAAGTCCTCGGCGCGCAGTGCCTCCTCGATCACGAGCGAGTACATCGTGCGCTCGGAGAGCAGGATCGCCCCGAGCACCGACTCCTCGGCGTCGATGTTGTGCGGCGGGGCGAGCGCCGGGGCGACCTTTAGCGCCGGCCGCTGGGGCATCTTTGCGGGCGTGCTCATCGGGCTCCCGAGTGTAGGGCGCGCCGAGGTCAGCTCGCGCGATCATTTCCGCACCTTCCGCGCGCGGCGATCGAGTCACCGGCACGCGCCGTGAGGCCGTGCGGGGGCGCCGCCATGACGTATCCCGCCGGACGCCGCCGACCATAATCACGCTCAATGCCAATCGCGCGTCCCCCCCTCAAGCTGCGGCGGCGAGTACCGCTTGCGGGGATCCTCGCGGCGGCTGCCGTGCTGGCCGGCTGCGCCACCCATCCGCCGCCGCCGCTCTCAGCCGCGGGCATCGCCTCAGCGCGCGAGTTCAGGGAGTTCACCGTCTACTGGGCTGGGCCCGAGATCAACGGCGTTCGGCTGACGGAGGCCGACAGCCCGCTCGAGTTCGACTCCCCGGTCGGATTCGGGATGTATTACGGCGACTGCGAGTCCCGTGGAGCCCTGCGCGACGGCGGCTGCACCCTCCCGCTGAAGATAACGACCAGCATCTACTCGCGGCACTCCGACGCATCGTTTGGGCCCCAGCACTGGATAGAGCTGCACGGCGTGCCCGCCGTCGTCTACCACGGCGGCGACGACATCGAGATTTACGTCGCCCGCAAGGACATCGACATAGCGGCCGACTCCCCCGCGCACGCGATGGCCGCGGCGCAGGCGCTCACGCTGTTCAACCGCATACCAACAGCCGGCTCCCCGGCCTTTCCGCAGCCCATCTACACGCCCAACCCCCCCCAGGCAGAGCTCAACGGGCAGACCGGCGCCACGGGTCCGACCGGTGCCACGGGCGCGACGAGCGCCATCGCTCCACCGGCGCAACTTGAGCCGGCGCCGGCGCCGTAGTCGTGGGCGCGGTTGCCCTCAGCCCGAGGACTGCGGGGTGAGCAGCGAGCGCGCGGCCGAAACGCCAGGAGCGCCATCCTCGTCGAGGACCTGGAGTAGGTCGGCCCAGCCGGGGTGAAGCGCAATCGCTTCGCGGATTTGCGCAATGCCGCGCTCAAGTTGACCGGCGTGCACGGCGCCGAGCCCTGACCAGAACAGGAGCTCGTGGTTGTGGGGTGCAAGCCCGCTCGCGCGCCGATACTGCTCCGCCGCGGCGTCGAACTCGCCGTCGCCCGACAACCTGTCGCCCTCCGCTGCGACCAGGTAGGCGGCGTGCACGGCCAGCAGGCGGCGCAACTCGCCGAGCGGCTCGGGATGATCCTCGACACGAAGTGACACGCTGGTCCGCCACGCCTCGCCGACGGCTCCTACGACGAGGATCGCGGCAGACTGGCGGCCTCGGATGTCGCCTCCGGCCGCCTCCGCGGCCTCCAGCGCAGTCAACAGCCGCTCGGGCAGCGAGCCGCCGGCGGATTCGAACGCATCGAGCATCGCAGGCCACACATCCGGGCTGCGCATGATGTTCGCCTGGCAACTGACGCCATCTGCGACCACATGACCGGCGAACGGGATACAGCGCTCGCCCGTGTGCACCGCGACGCCGCCCCGCGCGTCGACGAGCGCGACCTGGCGGGTGGCGGCGGCAGCGTCCTGCGCGAGTAGGGCCGCAAGCGCCTGCGCGGCGCTCATCCCGCTCTCGAGCAGCGCAAGCGCGCGCGGGCCGTAGGCCACCTCGGCGTTCGCCTGGGTCGCGACCGCGCCGATGCCCGGGCGCGCCCAAGGCACGATCGACCCGACCGAAAACCAGTGCGATTGCACCGCCACACCGAACTCGCCGCTGTCGCGGTCGCGCGCAACTATCGAGTAGGTCACCGCGACAATCTTGCACGTCGAGCGTGAAGGGAGCCGCGCGCGGCTCGCCTGGAGCGGCTGCGAGCTAGGCGGTCTTGGTTGCGCTGACGATCGTCTTGATCGTCGCGGTGACGCCGTTGGACATCTCGACGACGACCATGTAGGTGCCGACGTTCTTGATCGGCTCCTCGAGGTGGACGTGGCGCTTGTCGAGCGTCAGGCCGCGGGCTTCACGCACCGCGTCGACGATGTCCTGGTTGGTCACCGAGCCGAACAGGCGCCCGTCGTCGCCGGCCTGCTGGGCGATCGTGAGCACCGTACGCGACAGCATCGCCGCGTTCTCCGATGCCTTCTCGATCGCCTCGCGCTCGGCGCGCTGGGCCGCCTCGACGTGCTGGCGGGCCGCGTTGAGCGCGCCCGTGGTCGCGGGCTGGGCGAGCTTGCGCGGAATCAGGTAGTTGCGCAGATAGCCCTTCGAGACGTCGACGACCGCGCCGCGCTCACCGAGCGACTCGACGTCGTCGAGCAGGATCGCCTGGGGCATCAGCGGTCGCGGTCGCGATCGCGATCGCGGCGCCCGCCGGTGCTCTCGACGGCTCCCTCGTTGACGTACGGGAGCAGCGCGAGCTCGCGAGCACGCTTGACGGCGCGCGCGATCTGGCTCTGGTGACGGCGGCACGCGCCGCTGATTCGGCGCGAGCGGATCTTGCCCTTCTCGGAGATGAACTTGCGCAGGCCGACGACGTCCTTGTAGTCGACCTGGTCGATCTTGTCCTTGCAGTGCATGCACGGCTTACGCCGGCCACTGCTCGGTCCTCCGCGCTTCTCGCGCCGACGGCCGGGCTTCTCCCGGCCAGCTCGCTGCTTTGCCATCTGAACCTTTTCGTCTAGAACGGAATGTCGTCGTCGCCGATGCCGGCGCCGCTCGCGGCGGTCTGGAAGTCCCGCTCGTCGACCGGTACGTCGCTGCGCGATCCGCCCACCGAGGCCGTGAAACCGCCCGCTGCGGCGTCGTCACGGCCACCGAGGAACTGGACCGAGTCCGCGATGATATCGACTGCCTGGCGCTTTTGCCCGTCCTGGGTCTCCCATTCGCGCCACTCGAGGCGGCCCTGGACGGCAACCGGGCGTCCCTTGGAGAGGAAACGGGCGCAGTTCTCGCCCTGCGCGCCCCACACCTTGACGTCGAAGTAGTTGGGCTTGTCCTCCCATTCACCTGTCGCGTTGTTCTTGCGGCGGGTGTTGACTGCGACGCGCATGTCGCACACCGATGTGCCGCTCGGCAGCGCCCGCAGTTCCGGGTCCCGGGTCAGATTCCCGGTGAGCACTACTACATTGAGGTTGGATGCGGCCATGAAGAGGCTCCTTCGATTGCGCTCAGCGTAAGCGTCCCACTGTAGAGAGGCGATCGGCGATCCCTTGCGGGGCGAAGCGCTGTTTGCAGGAAATCAGGCGCTGACGAGTGCCGGGTCGCCCTCGGCCGGGCCGTCCTCGGCCGGGCCGTCCTCCTCGGCCGGGCCGCCGACGGCCACAGCCGGTTCAGCCGCGCTCGCAACCGGCGGAGCGCTCGCGACGACGGGGGTCGATCCCGCCGGAAGTTTGATCACGCGGTAGCGAACCACGCCGTCAGTGATCCGTAGGTTGTGCTCGAGCGCGGCGATCAGCGAAGCCGGGCCGCTGAACTGCAGCAGGTGGTACTCGGCCGCCTCGCGGTGGTCGATCTCGTAGGCCAGCGGACGCGTTCCCCAGGCCTGGTCGCCGAGCAACTCGCCCTCGGCCGAGATCGCGGCGCGGGTGTCGGCGACGATCTTCGCGCGCCGATCGTCCTCCGCGCCCAGGTCGAGCAGCAGGATCAGGTCGTAGATTGGCTTGGCATGGGCCATCGGGGGCGCCGGATGATACCAGCGAGCCGATCCAAGGCCGCTCGGGATGGCCGATCCCCCGGGCTGCACCGCTGCGCGTCGAGCGCCGCTGGGCGCCGTCGCGGCCGAGCCTCAGCGCACGCCGGCGGCGCCCTTCTTGGCGATGTCGTCCAGTTGCTCGTCGATCCAGTCGCCCGGATCGCGTGCGGTGACGATCGCCTGTAGTCCGGTGAGCCGTCGCGCGCGCTCGGCCGGGTCCATCTCGAGCGCGGCGTGGATCGAGTCCGCCAACTCCTGGATGTCGAACGGGTTGACCGACAGCGCGAACTCGCCGAGCTCGTCGTGCGCGCCGGTGTTCTCCGAGAGGATCGAGACGCCGGCGTTCTCGTTCAGCAGCGGTCCCTCCTTCGCCACCAGGTTCATGCCGTCGAACATCGCGTTGACCAGCAGCACGTCGTACTGCTTGTAGGAGGCGAAAGCTTCCTCGAGGTCGTCGCGCAGCTTCAGCTGGATCGGCATCCAGTCGGGGGTGCCGTGGCGATGGTTGACGACGGCGACGAGCGCCTCGATCCGCTCCAGGTACTCCTGATACTGCGGCACGTCGCTGCGCGATGGCATCAGCTGCGCGATGAAGCTGACGCGCTCGCTGAACTCGGGGTGCTGCTCGAGAAAGGTGTCGAATGCCGAGAAGCCGCGCAGCACGTTCTTCGAGAGGTCGGCTCGATCGACACGCAGGATCAGGAACTCGCGCCGGCGCGATGAGAGCTCGGCCTCGAAGTGGGCGACGCGGGGGCTCTGTGCGGCCAGCAGCGTGGCAGCGTGGTCGATCGGCAGCGGGTAGGTGCGGACCCACACTTCGCGCCCCTGCCAGTGCACCGTGCTGCGCTCCTCGTCGATCTCGGCGCCGACCAGCTCGCGGCAGCACTGCAGGAAGTTGCGCCGGTAGGCCTGGGTGTGGAAGCCGATGATGTCGTTCGCCAGGATTCCGGAGTAGAGCTCCTGGCGGATGCGCGCCGGCAGTACCCGCCAGGCGTCGGGCTGGGTCCAGGGAATGTGGACGAAGTGGTGCAGGAAGGCGTCGGGACGAGCGCGGCGCACCAGCTCGGGCAGCGTGTAGAGGTGGTAGTCGTGGATCATCACGACCGGCTCCTCGACCTCCGCGATCTCCTCAACCACGGCCCGCGCCAGGTCTTCGTTGACGACGTTGTAGCCGAACTCGAAGGCCTCGATCTCGTTGCGACGGATGTCAGGCGCGTTCGAGAGGTCCCAGAGGTAGTGCTGGATGAACCACAGCATCGGGTTCGCGAAGATGTTGTAGAAGCGGTCGTAGGCGTCCGGCGAGGACTCGACGAGCCGCACCAGGTACTCGCCGCCGGCCGGCGAGCGCACCTCGAACGGGCGCCCGCCGTGGCGGCGCGAGGCGGCCGCGTCGTGCTCGCTCATCGCCGATGCGATCCAGATCACCTCGCGGTAGGACGCCAGTCCGCTCAGCGCTGTCACCAGGCCGCCGCCGCCGCGTTGCACCGAGCCGTCGGCTTCGAAGGTGACGGGGCCCCGGTTCGAGACCAGCACCAGTCGGCGGCGCTCGTCGTTCATGCGCCGGCGCGCCCGGTTGTGCTGCGTCGCGCTGGCCCGCGCGCGAGCATCGACGCGACGTCGCTGGAACCCTCTGCGGTCTGCATCGCCATCGCGAGTTGATGCTCGCAGGTGCCCGCAGGCCGGTCAACTGAACCGTCCTGCAGGCTCGGCGCCCGGCCTGCGGGTGCTCGCGCTCAGAAGTTGCTCGGCGGAAGAACCAGCGTGAACGTGGTTTCGCCGGGCACCGACGCGATCTCCAGCTGGGCGCCCATGTGCACGGCCAGCTCGCGCGCGATCGCCAGGCCGAGACCCGCGCCACGCGCGCCGTCGGCGCTGTAGAAGGGCTCGAACACACGGCTGATCGCATCCTCGGGAATACCCGGTCCGCTGTCGGTCACCGCCAGGCGCGCGCGGCCGTCGTCATCGGCCGCCGTCGCCGTGACGATCACCCTGGTCCCGCTCGGCGTGTGGGCAAGCGCGTTGTCGATCAGAATCCGCAGCAGCTGCGCCACGCGCTCGCCGTCGCAGATCACGCGGATCGGCAGGCCGGGGAGTCGCAGCTCGACTTGCGAGTCGTGGCGGGCGAGCGCGGGGACGAACTCCGCAGTGACGGCCCGCGCGAGGACCTCGAGGTCGGTGGCAGTCGCGGCCAGCTCAACCGCGCCCGACTCCAGGCGCGTGAGGTCGAGCAGCTGCGTGGCGAGCTTGCCGAGTCGATCGACCTGCGCGCGCACCTGGCCGACGAACTGGCGGCGGGTCTCCTCGTCGAGCGCCTCGTCCCCAATCAGCTCGAGGAAGCCGCCGAGTGAGAAGATCGGAGTTCGAAGCTCGTGCGACGCGGTCGCGATGAAGCGCCGTCGCGCACTGTCCAAGCCCTCGAGCTGGCTTTGCATGTTCGCCAGCGCCGCGGCCAGCTGGCCGAGCTCGTCGCGCGAGGAGTCGCTGAAGTGGGCCTCGAAGTCGCCCTGCGCGACGCGCTGCGCGGTGCGCTCGAGGCGCAGCACGCGAACGGTCAGCGCGCGCGCGACGAGCACACCTGTCAGCAGCGCGACGAGCAGCCCGATCGCGGCGGCGAGCAGGATTCGCGAGCGGACCACGGTGACCGACGGGCCGATATCGGTCAGCGAGACGCTGAAGAGGACGATCCGGGCGACCGGCGATCTGTTCGGTGGAAGCCCGATCGCAACCACAGCGACCCCGCCGTGAGGTCCCGGCACGATTCTGGGCTCCGTGTGCGCCGGCGGCAAGGCAGGCACTGGGATTCCAGTGGCAATGCTCTGGAGCTGCAGCGCGAGCGTTGGGTCCTGCGTGGCCGGAGCCGTCGCGAGCGTGAAGGTCAATGCCGAGGAGACGGCCGTCGCGCTCGACAGAATGTTGATGACGTTGACCGTGCTGACCGTGTCGCTCGCGAGCCGCGCCGCGAGAAGCTGCGCCTGCTTGGACGCTTGCTTGTTCGCCTTGCCGGTGGCCGGATCGACCGGGATGGCCCGCAGCTCCCTGTAGATCTTCTGGATCGACGGGCGGGCATAAGTGTCGGCGACGAGTCGCTGGAGGCCGAGGACGGCCTGGTTCTGAAGCGCCGAGGTCAGCGGTGGTGCGACGACGACGTAGATCACCGCGACGCTCAGCGCGGCCACGAGGAAGAAGGTCACCGCCAGGCGCGTCCGGATCGAGCGGATCAGCGGCGGCCGAGGCGTTGATCGATCGGCCGGCGGCGGGTTGGGGGCGCGCGTGCGAGCGAGCCTCACCGGTCGGCTTCGCGGTCGCGGAAGCGGTAGCCCACGCCGCGCACGGTGAAGATGTACTCCGGCTCCTTCGCGTCGCGCTCCAGCTTCTCGCGCAGGTGGCGGATGTGCACGTCGATCGTGCGCGGATCGCGGAACGCCGAGTCCCCCCAGATCCGGTCGAGCAGCGCCTCGCGCGTGAACACGCGCCCAGGACTGCGCGCGAGCAGGCCGAGGATCTCGAACTCCACAAAGGTTGTCTGCACGAGCTCGTCACGCAGGCGCACGGTGCGCTTGTCGAAGTCGACCCTCAGCTCGCCGGCCTCGAGCGGCTCGCCGCCCTCGTCGCGTTCGCCGCCGCTCGACGACGAGGTCATCGAGGAGCGCCGCAGCGCCGCCTTGACGCGGCTGCGGAACTCGCGGATCGAGAACGGCTTGGTGATGTAGTCGTCGGCCCCCAGCTCGAGGCCGAGGACCTTGTCGATCTCCTCGGTCTTCGCCGTCAGCATGATGATCGGTACGGAGCTGGATGCGCGCAGGCGCTTGCAGACCTCCAGGCCGTCCAAGTGAGGCATCGTCACGTCGAGCACGACGAGCTCGAACTCGGTCTCCGCGAAGCGCGCGAGCGCCTCGACCCCGTCCGAGGCGCGCACGACCTCGTAGCCGTCCTGCTGCAGCGGATACGACAACAGCGTGAGGATCGCCTGCTCATCGTCGACGAGCAGGATGCGGGGGGGTCGCTCGGCCATCGGCTCTGCGGCACAGGTTGTCAAATCTGGAGGCTGGTCATGGCCGATGCTCAACTACGCTGGGAGAAGTGCTCGCCCTGCGTCTGTACCGCGTCACGCTGCTGCCCTTCGCTGCGCTGCTGATCGTGGCTGCGTTCTCGCTGCATCCGCGACCCGCCTCGCTCGCAAACACGACGCCGCCGCAGACCTTCAACGCCTCCCAGGCGGCACGCACGATGAACGCGCTCGCCGCGGCCTACCCCGAGCGCTCGCCCGGTTCGGCCGGCGACGACGCGCTCGCCGCAGACCTTGCGAAGACGCCCGCGCCCTACGGCCTCGCGGACGCCGGGTTCACCAGCGTTCGCATCGTCAGCTCGAGCGTCGAGACCACGACCGGCGAGGCTACGCTGCGCACCGTGATCGCGACTCGCGCCGGGACCGGCGCAGGCGCCGGGATCGCGCTGATCGCCGACCGCGGCGGCTCGCAGGGCTCCGCGGCTGCGCTGGCGGCGACCGCGACGCTGCTCGAACTGGCGTCGATCTACAAGGACTTGCTGCCTGAGCGGCCGCTCACGCTCGTCTCGGCCAGCGGCGGCCCGAGCGCGATGGGAGCCGTGGCGGGCCTGCTGCCGGCGGACACCGAGGCGGCGATCGTGGTCGGCGACATCGCCGACCCCAGCGGTCACGGACCCTACGTCGTCCCCTGGTCGACCTCGGGCGCGATCGCGCCGATCCAGCTGCGTCGCACGGTCGAGGCGGCTCTCCACTCAGCGCTTTCGCGTCCGGTCGGTGACGTCGCGCTGACCGAGCAGATGGCTCGTCTCGCGCTGCCGATCACGATCGGCGCGCAGGGGCCGCTCGAAGCGGCCGGCATCCCGGCCGTGCTTGTCAGCGCCGACGGGGAGTCCGAACCCGGTCGCCACGCCGCCGATGTCAGCCAGATCGGCGACTTCGGTCAGGCCATGCTCGCCGTCACGACCGTGCTCGACGGCTCCGCGGCGCTGGCGAGCGCGCCGACCCGCGATCTCGCCTTCGGCACCCAGGTGCTGGGCGGCTGGGCGGTGCGCGCCGTGATCGGCGCGCTGCTGCTTTCGCTGGCCGCCTGCACGCTCGACGTGCTGGCGCGCGCGCGCCGGCGGAAGATCGCCGTGGGTCGCTGGATCGGCTGGGTGCTCTCGTTTGCCGCGCCGTTCGCGCTCGCCGGGCTGTTCGCGGCGTTTCTCGGCGCCGGCGGGCTGCTGCCCGCCACCCCGGCGGCGGAGGTGACGCCGGCGCAGCTGGCGGTCTCCGCCGAGGGCGTCGCGGCGCTGGTCAGCGTCGGCCTGCTGTTCGTGCTCGCCTGGGTGCTGCGCGCGGCGGCGCTGACCCGCGGGCGCCGCCGCGGTGCGCCGGAGCCGGTCGGGGCCACCACGGCGCTGCTGATCGTGGGCACGCTGAGCGCCGCGCTGCTGTGGCTCGTCAACCCCTACACGGCCGCCCTGTTGGTCGTGCCGGCGCACCTGTGGCTGGTTGCGCTGACGCGCGAGCGCGAGCGCCCGCCCGCGCTCGGCGCGTTCTGCGTCGCGGTCTCGCTCGTGCCGCTGGCAGCGGCCGGCGGGCTGATCTGCAGCGTCCTGCACGTCGAGCCGTTCGCGCTGCTGTGGACGTTGGTGCTGATGGTCGCCGGCGGCACGCTCTCGCCCGCCGGCCTGCTGCTGGCCAGCCTCACCGCCGGATCGTTTCTCGCAGCTGCGGCGATGCTGCTGCGCCGCGGCGCGAGCGGTCCCGACCAGCGCGCCGAGATCACGGTACGCGGGCCGCTGAGCTATGCCGGACCCGGGTCGCTCGGCGGCACCGAGTCGGCGCTGCACCGCTAGGGACGCTCGCCAGGGTCGATCGAGTCCGGCCGACTCAGGCCAGGCGGTGCTCGTATCCGGCGAGCCCGCGCTCGCCGCCCGCGTCGAAGAAGTGCGCGCCGGCACCCGCCGCTACCCGCCCGACCCAGTGCAACTCGGGGACGGCCGCCTGCACGCGTTCGCGTTGCTCGGCCGCCACGCAGACGCACAGCTCGTAGTCCTCGCCGCCGCTCGCCGCCAGCAGCGGATCGTCCACCCCGGCCGCCAGCGGCAGCGCGTCGAGGTCGATCTCGAGCGCGACGCCGCTGCGCTGCGCGAGCGCCGCCGCGTCGCGGGCCAGCCCGTCCGAGAGGTCGATCATCGCGTGTACGCCGGCGGCGGCGAGCGCGCGACCCTCGCTCAGGCGCGGCTGCGGTCGCGCGTGGCGGGCGATCAGCTCCGCGTCGTGCGGACCTGCGGCTGCGCGTCCGGCGAGCAGCTCGACAGCCGCGGCGGCGCCGCCGAGGCGGCCGGTGACGCCCACCAGATCGCCCGGCAGCGCTCCGTCACGGCCGACGAGCGCCCGCTCGTCATCCGCCCAGCCGACGACGGTGACGGCGACGAACGCGGTCGGCGATCGCACGACGTCCCCACCGGCGATCGTGACCTCGCAGCTTGCGGCCAGGCGCTCCGCGCCGCCCACCAGCTCGAGCGCTGCCTGCGCGGCGAGCGCGCCGCCGACGCCGAGTGCCAGATACGCCTCGCCCGCCCGCGCGCCCATCGCCGCCAGATCGGACAGCGCGCCGGCGAGCGCGCGATGGCCGGCGTCCGCCGGGCTGATCCAGTCCAGGCGGAAGTGCACACCCTCGACCATCGCGTCGGTCGAGACGACCGCCGTGCGCCCGCCCGCGGCCACGACCGACGCGTCGTCGCCGATCCATCTCGCGACGCGACCCCCGCGCAGGCTCAGCGCGGCTCCGATCGCTTCGATCAGGGCGAGCTCGTCCATGACTCAGCGCATGCCGTGCGGTGTTCGGGCGCGATCCTGACCTCCGCCAACCGCACCGGCGGGGGCACCGTCCTAGCGGTGGCGGTAAACGATCCGCGCGCGATCGAGATCGTAGGGCGAGAGCTCGCAGCGAACCCGGTCGCCCGGCAGGATCCGGATGCGAAAGCGCCGCATCTTGCCGGCGACATGTCCCAGCACCACGTGGTCGTTGTCAAGCTTGACGCGGAACATCGCGTTCGGCAGGGCCTCGATCACCTCGCCCTCGAATTCGACCTTGTCTTCCTTAGTCACGCTCTGATCTTCCTCGCCGCTGAAGGCGCGACCCGGTGAGGCCGCGCTCACCGTCACCGTAGCAGCAGCTCACGCCGTCGGCTTCGCGACGGACGCGCCAAGCGCCCGTCGTGCGGGCGCTTGCGCGTGACTGCGGCCCCCGTGGCCGGCCTCGGTTTTCGGAGCATCCGCGTGCGTCACGTCGCTCCCGTCGGCGGGGTACTCGCGCCGCCCGCGGGGGCGCCCGTGCCGGTCGTCGTCGCCGGCGCGCCGGCCGCGCCGGTGTTGACGGCCGGGGCCTGCGTTCCGCCGGCGTTCTGGGTCGTCGGAGCTTTCGTGCCGCCGGTGCCCTTCGCCCCGGCTGCGCCGGTCGCGCCGCTCGATCCGGTGCTCGGCGGCACGTAGCTGCTGAGCCCGAGCTGCTGGTAGTGGCCCGAGAACGGCAGATAGCTCATCGGATCGGCGGTCGGCGAGATGAAGGCGGCGCACGGCGGGGTGCTCACCGCCGTCATGAAGTCGTGCCAGATTTGCGCCGGGAGCTGTCCCCCGTACTGCGCCTCGCCGTGGACGTCGGTCATCGAGACGTTGCTGTTTGGATAGCCCATCCAGACGATGGTCGTGCGGCCCGGCGTGAAGCCGTCCAGCCAGGCGTCGACCAGACCGCTGGTCGTGCCGGTCTTCGCCGCACTGGGGCAGCTGATCGCGGAGCGCGTCGCGGTCCCGTATTCGACGTTGTGCTGGAGGATCTCAGTCTCCACGGCGGTGGCTGCCGTCGAGAGCACCTGCACGCGCCGCGGCGTGCCCCAGCTGGCGTCGACGTGGCCGTTCGGCATGACCACCTTGGTGATCGTGATCTGCTTGTTGCGGTAGCCACCGTCGTCGATCGTCGCGTAGACGTTGGCCATCTCGAGCGGCGTGACGCCGTAGGTCAGTCCGCCGAGCGCCTCCGCCGCGAAGCTGTTGAGAGGGCTCTGCACGCCCAGCGCGTAGGCCATCTTGGTGACGCTCGCCTCGGTCAGGTCGGCGGCCAGCTGGGCGAACACCGTGTTGTCGGACGCGACCAGTGCGGAGTCGAGGTTCAGCGGCGTATCGAGGTTGCCGCCGCCGTCGATCGAGACCGTGTAGGTCGGATAGCCGGCCAGCCAGCCGGGCTCGAGTGTGTGCGAGAGGTACTCGGTGCTGAACGGGTCGATGCCGTGCGCGAGTGCGTCCGCGAGCACGATCGCCTTGAACGTAGAGCCGGGCTGACGATGCCCCTGCGTCGCCAGGTTGAACTCCGACTGCGCGTAGGTTCCGGACTGGGCCATCGCATCCACGTGACCGTTCGCCGGGTTTTCGCTGACCAGCGCCGCGGAGGGGTCGCCGGGCAGGTTGAGCACACCGTCGATCGACGCCTTGGCGGTCGCCTGCAGGCGAGGGTCGATCGCCGTGTAGACCTTCATCCCGCCGGCTTCGACGCGCGCCTTGCCGTAGCGGTCGATCAGCTGCTGGCGGACATACTCGAGGACGTAGTTGTCGCGGACGTTGCCGTAGTGGTCGTTCGCGACCAGCCCGAGCGGCGCGCGCTCGGCGGCCGCCGCCGTCGCGGCGCCGATGTAGCCGAGCTGCGCCATCTTCGCCAGCACCTCGTTGCGCCGCGCCTTCGCCGCCGCCGGGTGCTGGAAGGGGTTGTAGTCGCTGGGCGCCTGCGGCAGGCCGGCCAGCAGCGCCGACTGGACCAGGTCGTCGTCGCTGGCGGGATGGTCGAAGAGGGTCCAGGAGGCCGCCTGCACGCCCTCGGCGGTCTGGCCGGCGAGCGGTCCGCTCGCGACCGTCGCGTACGGAACCGTGTTGAGGTAGGAGTTGAGGATCCACGCCTTGCTGTGGGACTGCTCGAGGCGCTCGGCGATCACCGCCTCCTTGATCTTGTAGGAGAAGCTCTTGTCGTCCGCCAGGTAGAGGTTGCGGACGAGCTGCATCGTGATCGTCGATCCGCCCTGCAGGGTCTGCCCGGCGGTCAGGTCGGTCAGCGCGGCGCGAGCGAGCGAGAGATAGTCGATCGCCCCGTGCTGGTAGAAGCGCTGGTCCTCGATCGATACCGTCGCCTCGCGCAGGTACGCCGGGATCTGCGAGCCCGAGACAGGCTGGCGCAGGATGGTCGACTTGAGCAGGCCGATCTCCGAGCCGTCGTCGTAGTAGACCTGCGAGGCCTGTCCCTGCGTGATCGGGGTGAGCTTGTCGAGCGGCGGGACCTTCTCGGCGATCGCGGCCACGTAGGTGACGCCGACGATCAGGATCAGCGCGAGCATGCCGAACAACGCGCCGGCGACGATCAGTAGGAAGGGCGCCGGATCGCTGTGGCGCGTCTTGCGTCGGCGCTGTCGCTCGCTCGCTGTCATCGATCACCGTGCGCCCGGACGCCGCGCGAACGGTGCCGGGCCCAGCAGTTGATTCTGGCACAGGCCGATCGCGGTGCCGGGCGGGGGCGTGCGTGCAGGCGCACTTGCACGGCCCCCTGCGATGATCGCCGCCATGGCGCCGCGCGCGATCCTGCTCGATGCGCTCGGAACGCTGCTCGCGCTGGAGCCGCCGGCGCCGAGGTTCGTCGGCCTGCTGGCCGAGCGCCACGGCATCGAGGTCTCGGCCGCCGACGCCGTGCGTTCGCTGCGGATCGAGATGCGTTACTACCGTGAGCAGTGCGTGCGGGCTGCCGACGAGCGGACGCTCGAGACCCTCAGACTGGAGTGCGCCGCGATCGTCGCGCGTGAGCTGGGTGGGGGCGCGTTGGACGTGCCGCTGGCGACGCTCTTGCCGACGCTGCTCGACAGCCTGCAGTTCGTGGCCTTCCCGGAGGTGCCGGCGACACTCGAGCGCTGGCGTGCGAGCGGCGCTCGGCTCGTCGTCGCGAGCAATTGGGACATCTCGCTGCACACCGTGCTGGCGCAGGCCGGCCTACGAGACCTGCTCGACGCGGTCGTCACCTCAGCCGAGGTTGGTGCGTCGAAGCCCTCCGGCGAGCTGTTCGCCGCGGCGCTCGCGAGCGCCGGGGCCCAGGCCTGGCAGGCCGTCCACGTCGGCGACAGCCTGCTCGAGGACGTCGACGGGGCGATCGCCGCCGGCATCGCGGCGGTCTGGCTGCGACGCGCCGGGGACTCCGCCGCACTCGCCGCACCGCCCGGCGTTCGCGTGATCACGACGCTCGACGAGCTTTAGGCTGCAACGCGTGAACGACGCAGGCGAGCGGCAATGGCCGCCCTGGTACGGCCCAGTGGGGCTGGTCGCCGGGCTGGCGCTGGGGGTCTTCGGCGGGGTCGTCGTCGAGCTGATCGCGCACGCCGGCGGGGCGAGCCTGACCAACGTCTCGCCCGGGCTGACCGACCTCGAGACCGTCATCCAGGACCTCGGCTTCGTGCTCGCCGCGGTCTATCTCGCCGCTCGCATCGGGCCGGTGCGCTCCAGTCAGTTCGGTCTGGTTTCGAGCCACGGGCTTCGCCGCGCGGCGCTGCTGGTGGCGGGCGGCTTGGCCGCCTTCTACGTGCTGTCGCTGATCTGGTTCGCCGCGCTGCACACCAGTGGCGCCGAGAAGAGCCTGGTCAAGGACATCGGCGGCAACTCGGGCACGCTGGGAGTCCTCGCAGCCTGCGCGGTGACCTGTGTGGTCGCTCCGATCTGCGAGGAGTTACTGTTCCGCGGCTTCATCTTCAGCGCGCTTCGCAACTGGCGCGGACCCTGGCCCGCGGCGCTGATCACCGGCGTGCTGTTCGGCGCCGTGCACGGGCTCTCCGCCCCGGCCCAGGACCTCCTGCCGCTGGCCTTCCTCGGGTTCGTGCTGTGCCTGATCTATCAGCAGACCGGCTCGCTGTATCCGTGCATCGTCCTGCACCTGCTCAACAATTCGATCGCCTTCGGCGCGGATGAGCACTGGGGCCTGCGGATCCTCGAGCTGACCGCCGGCTCGCTGGCGACGGTCGCCCTCGTGCTCTACCTGGTCCAACTAGCATCCGCCAGATGGATGCCCGTGAGCGACTGATCGCGCTGCTGCGCGAGCACGCCCTCCTGATCGGCGAGGTCGTGTTGACCAGCGGCGCGCGCGCGTCCTACTACGTTGACGCGAAGCGCGCGACGCTGCTGCCGGAGGGCTTCGCCGCGCTCGGCGAGCTGGTCGCCCGCCAGGCCGGCGAGTGGGGCGCGACGGCGGTCGGCGGGCTGACGATGGGCGCCGATCCGGTGGCCTGCGCGGCGCTCGCCGGGGGCTTCGCGGGCAAGGCCTTCTTCGTTCGCAAGGAGGTCAAGGCGCACGGCCTGGCGCGTCGCATCGAGGGGCCGACGCTGGGCCCGGGCGATCGCTGCGTCATCGTCGAGGACGTCGTCTCAAGCGGCGGCTCGACGCTGAGCGCGATCTCGGCGCTGCAGGAGGCCGGTCACGCGATCTGCGGCGTGATCAGCGTGCTCGACCGCCTGAGCGGCGGGCGCGAGGCGATCGAGGCGGCGGCCGGGGCTCCTTACGTTGCGCTGTGCACGATCGATGACATCTACCCGGAGCGCCCGCGCGGCGAGCGCGCCGGCTGACGCCTAGACCGACTGACCGGGCGCCGATGCCCCCGCCAGGAGTCGAACCTGGATTTGCCGCTTAGGAGGCGGCCGTCTTATCCATTGGACTACGAGGGCGGGGGGCGGTTTGGTCTGGCGGTCGTCCTACTCGTCGCTGTCGCTGTCGCTGTCGTCGTCATCGGCGTAGAGCGACTCGCGCGCGATCTCCTCGCCGCTGTCGGCGTAGAGCCGCACCTCCAGCAGCTCACCGGCGAAGTCATCCGGCGCGAGCAGGGTGAAGCGGTCATCGAGCAGTGCGCACTGATCGACGGTCTGCGCGCCGAGCTCGGCCGTCGCGATCGCTCCGTCGCTGACCAGCGCGCGTCCCCAGACCAGCGTCATCGACGCGACCGCGTCCTCCTCGCCGTGCCAGCTGCCGACCACCTCGTCGCAGAGGTCGAGCTGCCACTGTGGGTTGCGCTCGGCGGTCTCCTCGGTGAAGTCGGCGTAGGCGGTGAAGTCGCTCTGGTCGCGTCCGTCGGTCCCGGCGAGGAAGCGCACGTAGCCGTAGATCTGGTAGTCGTCGGCGGTCGTCCCGGTGACCGGGATGTAGGTGTAGCCATGCCAGGTGCGGTCGGGGTGAAAGGCCAGCTCGCCCGGCTCGCCGACCTCGTCGAGGTCCTGTGCCGCCGCCAGGAACTCGGCGCGCAGGCGGTCGGCCCAGCGACCGCTGGGCGTCGGCTCGTGCGAAGGTTCGGCGACGTTGGCGGGAATCGGGGGGGTCGAAGGGGGCATGGCGCGCGAGAGGATACTCCGGCGGCGCGCTGCGACACCGCTCGGGCGTGCGTGCGCCCGCGGCGAGCGCTAGGCCGGCGTCTCGGCGGCGGCCGGGATCGGCTCCTGGAGCTCGACCGGTGCCGGCACCCCCGCCGCGGCGTAGGCCGGGAGCATGTCGAGCGTCTCGGCTTCGAGCAGCGCGCGCGTCAGTGTTTCGAGCTGGTCGCGGTGCTCGGTGAGCAGCTCGGTGACCTGGCGGTGTCCTTCGTCGACGATTCGCCGCACCTCCGCGTCGATCAGCTCCACCGTTGCCTCCGAGGTCTCCTTGGCGCCGGGCAGCAGGAAGCCCATCGCCTCGCTTGGGATCACGGCGATCGGGCCGATCGCGTCGCTCATGCCCCAGCGGCCGACCATCTGGCGGGCGATCGCGGTGAGCTGTTGGATGTCAGACTCGGCCCCGGTCGTGATCGTGTCGTAGATCACCTCTTCGGCGACGCGGCCCCCGAGCGCTACGAGGATCTTTCCCTGCAGGTCCTCGCGTGAGTAGGACACACGGTCTGTGTCCGGTGTCGAGAGCGTGACGCCGAGCGCCATGCCGCGGGGGATGATCGAGACCTTGCGGACCGGATCGGCACCCGGGGTGAGCATGCCGACGAGCGCGTGCCCTGACTCGTGGTAGGCGGTGCGCTCACGGTCGGCAAGCGAGAGGATGATGCCGCGCGGAGCGCCCAGCATGATCTTCTCCAGCGAGTCGGTGAAGTCCGCCATCTCGACCTGTTTGTGCTCGCGCCGCGCTGCGAGCAGGGCCGCCTCGTTGGCGAGATTGGCGAGGTCGGCGCCGACCATCCCCGGAGTCGCGGACGCGAGCGCGTCGAGCTCCACGCTCGACGCCAGCGGGATTCCCTGGGTATGCACCTTCAGGATCGCGCTGCGTCCGGCGCGGTCCGGCGGCTGCACGACGACACGACGATCGAAGCGCCCGGGGCGCAGCAGCGCCGAGTCGAGCACGTCGAGGCGGTTGGTCGCGGCCAGCACGACGACCGCCTCGGACGGCTCGAAGCCGTCCATCTCGGTCAGGATCTGGTCGAGCGTCTGCTCACGCTCGTCGTTGGCGCCGGTCACCGACGCCGAGCCCTGGCGCGAGCGCCCGATCGCGTCGAGCTCGTCGATGAAGACGATCGCCGGCGCGGCCGCGCGCGCCTGGGTGAACAGGTCGCGCACACGCGACGCGCCGACACCGACGATCGCCTCGATGAACTCCGAGGCCGAGATCGAGAAGAACGCGGCATGCGCCTCGCCTGCGACCGCGCGCGCGAGCAGCGTCTTGCCGGTGCCGGGCGCGCCCGACAGCAGCACACCATGCGGCATCCGACCACCCAGGCGGCTGTAGCGGTCGGGGCTCTTGAGGAAATCGACGATCTCCGTGAGCTCCATCTTGGCCTCGTCGATCCCGGCGACGTCGGCGAACGTCACACGGATCTTCTCGGGGTCGACACGCCGCGCCTTCGAGCGGCCGAACTGGCCGAGCGCGCCCATCCCGCCACCCCCGGCCGCCGCCCGCCGAGCGATCAACACGCAGATGCC
>ODAK010000789.1_pt1 | contig 36077 bp, 36 predicted proteins | sample 1539591 | NCBI WGS metagenome assembly ODAK01 (sample SAMEA3539303, study PRJEB22396) | soil metagenome | biome: tundra; feature: field; material: soil | place: USA | collected 2010-05 | depth 0.15 m | reverse complement strand
GTTAACCCAATGGGTAATTGTAAGTTGTGCGCGGTTGGCAAGGTTTGATTTGTGACGGCCGGGCCGCTGGAGTCACGTATGTGTGGTCGTTACCGCCTATCGCGGCGCAAGCAACTGATCCAGGAGTATTTCGACACCGCCGACGAGGTGGATTGGGAGCCGCGGTACAACATCGCTACATCGCAGAGCCTCCCTGTCATTCGCCAGGACCCGGCGAAGCCAGAGCGCCGTTTCTCGCTCGCACGTTGGGGCCTGATCCCGTACTGGGCGAAGGACTCTAGCATCGGCTACAAACTGATCAACGCGCGGTCAGAGACGGTCGGTAGCAAGCCTGCGTTTCGGGAGGCGTTCAAGAGTCGCCGCTGCCTGATACCCGCTGACGGGTTTTACGACTGGAAGCGAACGGAGAAGGCCAAGCAACCCTTCCACTTCGGCCTGCAGGATGATTCACTCTTCGCGTTCGCCGGCTTGTGGGACTGCTGGAAGGACGCGAGCGGCCAAGCAGTGGAATCGTGTTCGATCCTGACGACTACCCCAAACGCCCTGCTCGCCGATGTGCATGACCGAATGCCGGTGATTCTGAGCCCTGAACACTACGACTTGTGGCTCGATCCAGAATTCAGGCGTGAGGAAGCGCTCCAAGCGATTCTGAGACCCTTCGACGCATCACAGATGAAACGCTACCCCGTCAGCACCCGGGTGAACTTTGTGAAGAACGACGATCCAGACTGCGCGGCAGCATTACAAGCAGCAAACGCCGCTGGCGCCACCTAAGGAGTGGCGTCATGGTCCGCAAATCCCGTCACGAAATCCCGGCGCCTACCTGGACGTGCCCGCACTGCGCATTTGTACACACGCCGGCCGATCTCATGCGTCTGGACTCGAACCGCTTTCAATGCAAGGGTTGCGGCAAGTCGTTCCTGAGCGGACCGGCAAAAGATCATCCATAAGCCGAACACGAGATTTTGATTTTCCTATACATCTACATCAAGATGCGTTTTCACATTGACCTCCTCGTGGTCATGGGTTGTGACTGACGCTGATTCTTGACGAACGAGAGGCGACTTCAGCGTGTAGTTGCCTCTCGCCGGAACACACTTGAATCAACGAACGCAATGCGTGTACGCTAAGCAGTCTTGTGTAGCCGTTTGCGGAGGAATGCGCTCAGGCAGAGGACGCCCGAGCCAAGCAGGAACAGCGAGCTTGGTTCCGGCGTCAGGACCGGTACAAAGTCCGTCAACACGACGCTGCCATAGCCACCGGCGGACCAATTGTAGACGACATTGAAGCTATAACCGTCTGCGGTGAGATCTCCGATGTTAGAGCCATCCAGGGGTAATGCGTTCGCGAAGTCACCTTCTAATCCGTCGGTCGAGGCCAGGATCGTAAATCTGTCGGCGTACTGCGGCATGAAACCCAGCGAGACAGCGAGGCCGCCGGCGATGGAGCTGTCGCCTGAAACGGCCAAGCGCGAATAGTCAAAGATTCCTTGGCCTGTATCAAACCGCGTGCCGTCGATTTCGATCGCAAGTGCGCCGCCCGCTTGCTGCTGGTAGTCACCGTTGATACTGAGCATGCCTGGCGTAAGTCCAGAAGCCATCGCACCTTGGGCACCCCCCGGCTTCGGGGCGTTCGGAGCCCCAGGCGCGATAATTCCCCGGTTAACAAGGCCGCCATTTACTGTCCCGGTACCGTCCGTGGTACCGCCATTCAGGATTCCCGTAGTGGGTGTTCCGCCCTGGTGATGTTCATGGTTCCATTCACCGTTGTCTTGGCAGTCCGGCCGTTCTGAACATACCCAGTATTGAACGTTGCACTCGCGCCGACATTGACGGTCACGGTACCGGTGTTGACTGCTTCGTTCCGAGCGGACACACTCGCGGTGCCGTCGATATCAAAGCTACCGTTATTGGTAAAGCTCTGTGTCATCACACGTAGCCTGTCATTTGGGCCGACAGTGATTAGCCCATCGTTTTCGAGTGTACCTTTCACGGTCATGAGCCCTCCAAAGGGGGCAATCGTGCCCAGGTTCGTGGTTCTACCGTCTATGGTGCCCTCCCCTTGCACCGTTACATTTGCGCCGATGAATAGGTTGGGGTTGCTGTCTCTGCCAGGAATCGAGCCAATGACGCTGTTCGGATCATCTAGGGTTATGACACCTTTGCCGGTGAGGTTCACCCTGCCATTGATTGCAAGAGTACCCTCGGGGACATCGATCAGGCCGTCGTCGAGTTGTATTGTCCCCACTAAGGCAGTCCAACTCTTAGGCGTTACCTTGAACCTACCTTGCAATTGCAGGTTTCTGAGATATGCCCTCTTACCTTTCAGAGAGCCGCCTAGCGTACCCCCCGTAACGGTGGTATTCGCGAAATCGATGAGGCCACCGTTGTATGTTTCTATCGTGCCCCCGGCGTTATTTATCGAGCGATCCCCAAGTCCATTGAACACTATTTGTCCTTGGGTCCGAATTAAACCACCATTTTGGACGTTCCCTCTGATCGATGCATTGGTAACGTCCAGCGTGTTGCTACCGCCTAGCCTAGTGTCAACGATTAGAAAGTTGTATTGGCCTGCGTAGAGATATGCCAGGGTGGCATTGGTATCTAAATGGGTGTAGGGGGTTTGATCTGGCTTCCCATTGTAAAGGCAGGCGATTCCACCAGCAGGCGGAGGATTGTTTGTCGACCAGTTCTTTCCCTGGGACCAAAGGTTACCACGCTTGGCGAGGTTTATCCACTTGTCCGCACGCCTATCGCTACAGGGAGCGGGCGCCTGGGCGATAAGTACGGTTTCACTCAAGCTCAGCGAAAGCAAGAGCATAAATAAGAGTGACTTTCCAAAGCTTGTTTTCTGCACCACATGCGAGAAATTCTTGTTTCTACTGATGATTTTCGTTTTCATGGCGACCTCCTTGTGGTCATTAGGTTGCGGCGGTGGTTGATCTCGAATGGCGAGGAGCAACTTCACCGCGTAGCTGCTCCTCACCTGGGGGCGTCCTTCACAAAGCAGAACGCTCACTGACCTACACACCTTCACCGCGACACGTAGCGCACGACCATCACGCATCCCGGCGGCAAGGTTGGACCCTGCCAACGCGTGCGATCGTGGTGCGAGCTGCGGCTGCGCAACATCATCAGCAGCGTCAGCATCGGCCCCAGATTGACCATCGTCGGCGGGCTAGAGTGCGCTTCCAATGCCTCAGCTTTCGCCGAGGGTGGCCGCGTCGGACACAACCTTCGTGTCAACGCTCACCTTCCGTGAACCTTCCTCGTCGACGTTGGCTTCCCGCGACAACGGCATTGAGGTCAGGAACGGCCCCAGAGCTATTGCCCTGCCTAAAACTGCTTCTGTTTTCATGGCGGCCTCCTTTTTTTTTTTTGCATCTCGGCGCCAGTACTACCGCCCGTTGGTGCCTGTCTCGCTCCACGGAGGCGGGATTGTTGCCCCACCTCCGGAAGCGTTCCCCCGAAAAAAGCAGTTCATCGAGTCGTCCTTGATTCCCCGCTTTCGTGGGCACAATGCGCCGCTTCGCCGACACGATCAATGGCTAACGGCTGACTTTGGGATGAGTTTGAGATGACCGGCTAAGCCACTGTCAGAATGAGGGTTGACTGAAGGAATGACCCAACTTCACGGGCCCGTCGGAAGCTAATGGAGTTATAATCGCGCCCACCGGATGCGCCGAATTGAGGGTGGTGGTCGTGAGCGCCACGCAAGAGCTTCTCCGCTTTGGCAGCTTCGAGTTAAATCTCGCAACCGGAGAACTGCGTAACACCGGAACGCTCGTCAAGCTGCCTCCCCTGCCGTTCAAAATGCTGGTCTTGCTCGCCAAGCACGCCGGCCAGATCGTGACCCGGCAGGAAATTCAAGAACAACTCTGGGGTACCGAAACCTTCGTTGACTTCGAACAGAGCGTGAATAAGTGCATTAAGCAGATCAGGACAGCCCTGAACGACAATGCCGATGATCCGCTCTACATCGAAACGCTTCCTCGCCACGGATACCGCTTTCTGGCTCCGGTAGTCTCGAAGACCATTCCCGCACCCCAGCCCAAGGTCGTGGAGTCCAAGTCGGGCATTCAGCCATTGCCAGGGGCGGCGAAAATGCCGGAAAAGCCGCCAGCTACTGAAACCTACGGGGCTCAGGACGGCGCGCTCCCAGGCCCCAAGTTGGAACCAGTTAGTCTGGCAGGCAAGGCGGTTTCGCACTATCGCGTTCTGAACATCATCGGCGGCGGCGGCATAGGTGTGGTGTACAAGGCGGAGGACCTGAAGTTGCCTCGTGCCGTGGCGCTGAAGCTCTTGCCCGAGGAAGTGAGCAACGACCCGGTGGCTCTGGAGCAGTTTGCGCGCGAGGCCCGTTCGGCCTCGGTGTTAGATCATCCCAACATTTGCTCGATCTACGAGTTTGGTGAGCATGAGGGCCGACCCTTCATCGTGATGCAACTGCTGGAAGGGCAAACCCTGCGTGACCTGCTGGCCCTCACCGATGCTGGAGACTCCTCGGGGAAGGCTTTGCCTCTGGATCAACTGCTACGTATCGCGGTCCAGACTACCGACGGACTGGAAGCCGCGCACGAGAAGAGCATCATTCATCGCGACATCAAGCCGGCCAACATCTTCATCACCACGAAAGGTGTGGCCAAGATACTGGATTTCGGCTTGGCCAAGCCGATCCAGAAGGGCGAAAAGGTGGAACTTGGAGTTGCCGCAGAGATGCAGTCCACTTCCTCGCCGTCTTCTGGGACGTCCCCGGCGCTGAGCCCCACGTTCAAGAGCCTGGTTACCGGGACGGCCGCCTACATGTCGCCGGAGCAGGTGCGCGGCCAGAAGCTGGACGCGCGCACCGACCTGTTTTCCTTTGGTCTGGTGCTCTATGAGATGGCGACAGGACGGCAAGCTTTCCAGAGTGATTCGGTTGCGGGCTTGCAGGACGCCATCCTGAACAGCACGCCAACTCCGGTGCCGGAGATCAATCCGAAACTCCCCGCTGAGCTGCAGGGGGTCATCCAGAAGTGCATGGAGCGCGACCGGGAGCTCCGCTACCAGCACGCCGGGGACATCCGCTCCGACCTGGAGAGAATCAAGCGCAAGAGGCAGCAGCCCTATGGGCTGCGTCACTGGAAGTTGCTGGCAGTAGCGGCGATGGTTGTTGTTGCCCTATTGGCCGGCGGCCTTTACTGGCGTGCGCACAAGAAACCTGTGCTCACTGAGAAGGACACCATCGTGCTGGCGGACTTCGACAACAAGACTGGAGACCCGGTATCCGACGACACGCTGAAGCAAGGGCTGAGCATCCAGTTGGAACAGTCGCCGTTCCTCGACCTGATTTCCGAGAGCAAGGTGAATCAGAGCTTGAAGCTGATGGGCCGTCCCGCCGGTGACCGTTTGACGCCGGAGATCACACGCGAGGTTTGCCAGCGCACGGGCAGCAAGGCCATGCTGACCGGCTCGATTGCAGCGCTAGGCAGCCAGTACGTGATTGGGCTGAAGGCGGTTGACTGCAATACCGGGGACATGTTGGCGGAGGCGCAAGCGCAGGCAGCGGGCAAGGAACAAGTGTTCAAGGCTCTGGACAATGCGGCGGTCAGCTTGCGCAGCAAGCTGGGCGAGACGCTAACTTCGGTGCAGAAGTATGCCACGCCATTGTACGAAGCGACCACGCCATCGCTGGAGGCGCTGCTGCAAGCCTACAGCCTGGGACGGAAAACGAGGTTTGCGAAAGGGGATACCGCCGCGCTGCCCTTCTTCAAACGGGCGGTGGAACTCGACCCCAATTTCGCGATACCCTATGTCGCCATGTCGATGGCCTACGGTAACCTCGGCGAGACCGGTCGGGAGACAGAAAATGCACGCAAGGCTTATAAGCTGCGTGAAAAGGTGAGCGAACGGGAACGGTTCGCTATAGAGGCAACTTACTATCTGGACGCAACGGGAGAGCTGGAGAAGGCAGCGCAGACCTACGAACTGTGGCAGCAGGCCTACCCGAGAGATGACGTGCCTTACTCGAACTTGGGATTCGTTTACGGCAGCCTTGGAAACTCGGAAAAGGCATTGGAAGAAGACCGTGAGGCAATACGCTTGGAACCGAATGATGAGAGTAACTATGTCAACCTCGGCAACGCTTACGCGAACCTCAACAAGCTGGGTGATGCAGAGGCCGTGTACAGGCAGGCGAAGGAGCGCAAGCTGGAGGGCGAGCACCTGCTCGCAGGCCGCTACGAGTTAGCTTTTCTGAAGGAAGACACGGCGCAGATGATGCAGTTAGTCTCGACTGCTGTGGGTAAGCCTGGCACTGAAGACTTGCTGCTCGCCATGCAAGCAGACACGGAGGCTTGGCACGGGAAGTTGAAAAATGCACGCGAGCTGACGCTGCGGGCGATGGATTCAGCCCAACACAACGACGCCAGAGAGGCTACCGCTTTATACCAGGCTGCGGCAGCGCTGCGTGAGGTGGAATCGGGCAACCGAAAGCAGGCGATCGCCGAAGCCCATGCGGCACTGAAGCTGGCCCCGAACCGCGATGTGCGAGCCATGGCGGCGCTGGCCCTTTCGCGGGCAGGCGATACGGCAGGGGCGGAGAAGCTGGCGGCCGAGCTCGACAGGAAATTCCCACTGGACACGTTAATGCAGAGATATTGGCTGCCTACCATCTGGGCGGCTGCCGCCATCGAGCGCAAGGATGCGAATCGGGCAATCGGACTATTGAAGGTGGCGAGCGCGATCGAACTTGGCCTGCCAACGAACGTCGATGTATCGTTATGCCCAGTCTATTTCCGGGGAGAAGCCTATCTCATGCTGCACGACGGCAATGCAGCGGCGGTGGAATTTCAGAAGTTCGTCGACCACTACGGGCTGGTGGTGAACTTTCCATGGGGAGCACTGGCCCGCCTCGGGCTGGCTCGCGCTTACGCCATGCAGGGCAACACAGCCAAAGCTCGAACCTCATATCAGGACTTCCTCACTCTCTGGAAAGACGCCGATCCCGACATTCCCATCTACCGACAAGCCAAGGCCGAGTACGCCAAGCTGCAATAACTCGGCGGTCAGTCTCCGAAAGCTCGCTGATGGATGTGTGCTTTTGCGATTCTAATGATTGTTGTGGAGTGACGCTAGACGGAAGTAATCCAGTTTGGCCGCTCAATGCAAGGAAGCGCTTGTTCAGATTGGCATTCTATGGGCTTGCCCTGGTGAAGCAGGTCCTTCCGAACAATCCTGCCGGCGAATGTATGCGTCAATTTTCTGTCGAGTGCGTCCGGTTCCATCGCTTCTCCGTTACTCAAGTACCGAGTTCTTCAGCTTCAGTCGATCAAGGACTGTCCCAGTAGCAGCATCGACGGCCCGAATTTCGATTGCTGGCCCAGAAAAGTCCTCGGCAAAGCGGATAGGTACCTGAGTTTCTACACCTTTTCGAAGCATCACATCGCCCGTCGATGGGTCACGTGCATCACAATCAGCCGCCTCACCCACGCGCTTTGCTCGTGGCCCACTCCCATCAAATGCATGGATGCGAACAATCACTGAATCAAGCAAGAGCGAATTGAACCAGGCTTTGATGCTAATTACGCGACTCGTAAAGCGTTCCGCACGATAGCGCAACTTGATTTCTTCTCCACCGGACTGCGTGGCAACTGCCTCCTTTGCTTGCAGCACGACCACTGGAAGCAAACACTCCTGAAGGGAAACACCTTCGTGGAAGTACGCCGCGCCGGCAGAAAAGACTTTGAATTCCTGGGCCACTGCCAACTCAGGCACCGGGGCGACAATGCCAACCTGCGAACATTTCAGAATAAGGGTGCCTGGAGATCCTGCAGTGCTTTGGCCGAGAAGGCTGCGGCGCTTGGTCTTATTCCATTCACCCGGCGGGGGCGGAATCACAATCCCCAGCTGGCACTTCGGCCGTGAGCATGTGACCATGGTCCGCCGCAAATACAAACGTGTCGAATCCAAGGTTGCGCAGTCGATCGGCGACCGTTCGAAGATCACCAATGACATCGCTGATGAGACGCCGGGCGTAGACGACACTTAAATTCTCGCCGAACGAATCGATTTCCTGAGTGCGCACAACAAAAAGGTCAGCGGAGCTCAAGAGCGCCTTCAACTGTGCCTGGGATTTCGAGAGCACGTCGCCGAGCGTCAATTGATGACTGTGTCGGAGCTTAATCGCACTGCGTCTCAGGCAGGTTGGCCATCACCTGGGACACTGAAGGCTCTGAATACAATCAACAACTCAGAGTGGTTAGGCAACGCTGTGCAATTGATTTTTGCCAAGTCACCCACCGAAGATTCTCCAAATAAGAAATTGGAATCGCTAGTTGATGCGATTGAGAAACTCACGAAGGACGTATTCATTGACGCCAATCACGCCAAAGCCGATCTTGGCATGGTGCTTCTCGGAAACCAAATTGGAAAAATCGACGCACTTATTGTCTTGGGGATGCGAGCTGGAGATTCTGAGCTAGAAAAGATGGTCCCGGTCTTGCGCAGCTGGATAAAGGCCATTTTCTTGGCACAAACGGCTCCGGGCAATAAACTCCACGAGCAAATGTCGTGGATCATCGCCGACAGGCCCAGTCTTAGCGCCAAGGTCGATTCAATGACAAGTTCTGAGTTGGCAGTCTTTGTAGGTAGAGCAAAAGACGCTTACCTCATCTTCTCCGAATAGAGACGGGCCCAATTAGTAGACGCGTATGCCATACGGCTGGCCCTCTTGCTTCCTTGCTCCAGCCCCACGTCAAGCAGCAGCCCTGGAACGGTGCGAACATCTCACTGAATCGAGTTTCGTGCCTGCGGTTAGCGACACTGTGACGCGGATCATACATCTCGTGCCAAATCCCGCGACACAGTCTCATTTCACGCGTTACCATTCTAACGTCTTCGAAACTCCAAGCGGCGAGCAAAACCGGAACCTAAAGGTCACTTGACGCGAGCAGGGTTTTGCATGAATTGAGGTCCTTGGTAAACTGGTATTCACATCTGCCATTCAACTGGCCAATTCCTGGATGGTCGGCAAACCGGAACTTGGCCCCAAACCGGCTTGTGGGAAGTGCTTGAACGGGGGCCGGTCGCATTTGTCAGCTAGCCTTCCCTAATCCGGGTTAAGTTCCGAGTGGGCTCTTATGCAAAGCGTGCAACCGATCGCTGGGCGCTCCCCTTGCTCACATTGAGGGTTCGACAGACCTGGGACCACGAAAGCCCATCGCGGCGCAATGCAGCTACCCTGACACCGTCAACTTGCACGCGCGGCCTTCCAAACTTTTTTGCCCTTCGCGCGTGCGTTTCGCAGTCCGGCCCTAACCCGCTCTTGGATGAGCGACCGTTCAAACTCTGCCATTGCTCCGATGATCTGGAACATCAGGCGGCCAGAGGGTGTGCTGAGGTCGAGGTTATCGCGGAAGCTGACGAAAGCAACTCGGTAGGCGCAGAGGTCCGCCAGGGCGTTAACCAGATGTTTCAGCGAGCGGCCGAAGCGATCGATCTTCCAAACCAGCACGGCATCGAACTTCCGCCGGTGAGCGTCGGCCATAAGTTGGTTCAGTTGAGGCCGCGATTCTTTTGAGCCAGAGATCCCCGTATCGACATACTCGCTAGTGATGGTCCAACCGCGCCGGGAAACGTACTCCCGAAGTTCGGAGAGTTGCATCTCGGGATCTTGCCCGTTGAGCGTTGATACGCGGGCGTACAAAGCGACGCGAGCAATTGTAAGAGGTGGTTCTTGAGTGAGTGAAGATGCGGTGTTAGGTTGGTGTACAGCCATTGGCGCGCTGCGCGCGGCGGAGTCGTGGCTTAGGCGCAAGCCAGTCGTTACGACTCGCTCACGTCGATAACCGACTTGCTATCTGCACTTTAGAGCCAATTGACCCGGCCTCTTGAAATACTTTTCCCGGATCGAAGCCGCCTCGAAAGATCAGGACATGAAGGCAGAGAATCCGCAGGTAGGGATGTGTTGCAACTTTCGAGGTTGCTGGCTGGTGAGGTGAAAGAATCGCGAAATGATAGCCGACCCGCGATCTTCAAATGACGGCAGACCGAACCCGGCCTCATACTCTGTGCGGTCCGGTGGTATCTTCGCTATTCTCTTTCGCTGCGCGATGTTGAGGAGCTGCTGGAGGAGCGTGGCCTCAATGTCGATCACACAACGGTCTGGCGCTGGGTGCAGTATTACGGCCCTGAGTTGGAGCAGCGACTGCGACAGCATCTCAAGCCGACAAACAAGTCTTGGCGAGTCGACGAAACCTACGTTCGCGTAAAGGGTTGCTGGTGCTACCTGTACCGGGCCATCGATTCCAGGGGAGCCACCATCGATTTCCTGCTGTCAGCGTTGCGTGACGCCGATGCTGCCAAGCGGCTGTTTCGCAAGGCGCTCGGCGATCGATCCCATCCCCAACCTCGAGCTGTCTTCAAGATACTGCCTGTATTGCAGAGCCTGTTGCGACGGGTGCAACAAGTCTCGAGGCGCCTGCTCGACGAAAGCGACAACGCAATCCTGAATGGAGCTGGCTTCCGCGTCTGCTCAGTGTTTTAATTCAATGATCCTGGCCGAAGGCCGACCAGTCGAGTCGACTCCCGTTAGGAGGCAGTCCAAGCGTTTGGAGGTGAGCGGCAACTGCATTTCCAGCACAACGCCAACATTTGCCAGTGAAAATGGGAGAGAACGTGGGCAAACGACTGCAGGGAGCTTCGCCAGGCATTGAACTCACCGGGCGAGACGTTTCGGTTCATCTGGTCGGAGAAACTAATCCTCAGTTTTTCCGCGATGCGGTTCAGCAGAACATCTTCGGTGAACAAGCTGCCCGAGGCAGAGTACAGGTACACGGCCAGACTCCGGGACAAAGCGACAAAGCAGCGTAGCAGAATCCCTACCGAATCAAGTGACGGCCGTTGCACATCGACGTGACTTCCCTTCCTCCACGTCAACGGCTACCATCGCTACCTCGACGGACCGCTTACCGCGTTTTCAGATATTCGATAATCTGCATTCGTTCTTCTGCGGATAGCTTGCGACCGATCACGCCGTTGCCCTTTGGGCCGTCGTTGAACTCATGCCCTGCGTTCGAATTGCCCGGCAGGTCGGTACGAAACTCAGTGGCGCCTTTGAGGGCATCGGTATTGAGGCCAAGTTTGACGGGGTCGTACTGCTTGTTCCCGAGATAAAAGACTTTCGGCCGCTCCGAAACCGGTGATAGCAGCGCAAACAGGTTGGGAACGGAACCATTGTGAAGGTAAGGAGGCGTAGCCCAGATACCGTTGTGGGGCCTTGCCTTGTATGCCAGCGGCGCCAGCAGTTCGTTTTTCCGGTAGCCATTCCATTCCTCCTGTTGTTCCGGCGAAAGCTTGAGCTCGGCGTATGACTGATCGATTAGCTTTTGCGTAATGTACTTAAGCCCGTCGCGGGCGGACATGGTTCCTTTTCCCAGCGGTCCACTATCGGCGGTCCGGTCATAGAAGTTCTGCGCTTCCTTGGGATCGGTCCCGATCTCAGCCAGGGGAACCATGGTTACTTTGAAGAATTGTTTTCCTTCGCTGTCCGTATTATTCGTCCAATGCTCCGGCTTGCGGCCCTCGTCGGAGAACATGGGCGCCTGGTGGCAGTGCAGGCATAGTTCGTTATAGAGTTTTTCGCCTTTGCCGGCTGCGTCGCGGTCGATCTTTCCGAGAATGCCCTCCGGCCACTTTGGCGACCAGACGCCTGGCCCCGGCTCCGGGCCGCCGAGCAAAAGCTCGATCTCGTGGAGGTTCTCGACGTGAATGGTGTTCTGGAACTGCTCTCCGGGATAACCTAAAAGATTGATCCGCGACCGCACACCCAGCGCCTCGCCCACGTTTCTCCCCATAGGTTGCTGGATAGAGCCGTTGTATTGCACCCAGTCCATCCAGGATGCATCCCAGACCGGCGGGAAGTTCACGGGGCCGTCGCCGACCACCAGGTTCTTGTTATTGTTCAGCTCGGTTCCAAAGACGAAGTTGCCGATCCGGGCCAGCGCGTCGGTGCGGCCGTAACCCTCAGGGGTCGGGAAGAGATGGCGTGTCGCTTTGAACTCAGTAAAACTGGTATCGAGATAATACTTGAGGGCCCTACGCAAGAGCACCTGGTCGGCGTGCGCGTGGTTGGGTCCAAGTACCCGATCCGCAAATCGGCGGAAGCGCAAAGGATCGTAGTAAGTCCAGGTCACTGCGAGACCTAAAGCCTCGGTGAACTTCTGCAGATCGATCAGCGATGGACCCGCGTCGATTCGAATCGCCTTTTCGTTATAGAACAGTTCGCCCGTATGGCAGGCTGCGCAAGTCATGCCGAGCACTACGGACTTCTGTCCGGTGTAGGGATCAATGAAGCGATCGTCGCGCGCGAATCCAACCGGCAAGCCATCAGGATTTTGCTGGTAGGCGGGGTCCGGAATAAAACCGAAGCCCTGCAAATAGGAGTTTTCCCTGAATGGAGGCGACCCTTGAGGGTGAAACGCGGCTGCTCAAGCGCCAGAAACCATGCGTAAGGTAGAAGCTCACTTCCTTGCGCGATGTGGTAATAACGATGACGCTGATCCTCCGTCCAGTTCTGGGGAAGCCAGGCGACTTCCTTCGGCCTTTCGATCTTGGGCACTTCCAGGCTGTTGTGCAGGGCGAAAATCGCAATGACTGCTGCGCATAGGGCAAACACAACGAGCAACGCCAGCGCACTGACGACGCTGGGACGCTTGAGCATGGATGGCTTGGGCGGAGCGGCCGTCTGCTGCTCATGCACCGGTCGCGGCGCCAGTTCGCAGGTATTTTCCGGTTCCGTGAGGTATTGCTGCGGTAGGTTCTTCGGCCTGTAGTTCGGTACGTCGCGCATCCGATCAAAAACGCTTTGATGGATATGGACGCCGTTTGGAATCAGCCTGGCGCGCCCCAGGTTTACCGTGATACCGCCCTTCCACTTGGGCGCAGCTTGGCCCGGCACGGGCACGGGGTAGAAAAAACGCTTCGGCCAGAATTCGCCCAGCCACCAGACGCCGTGCAGCGATTTATGCAGCTGACCCTTGGGATCCGGCGGGACGTACGGAACCTCGCCGCCCAACACATCGATCACCTTTTGCGGATTCAGCTGCAACCCGGCGGATTGCGCCTCGCACAACATCCAGCGCAGCGTAATCTTCGATAATCCGCTTTCAGCTTCGAAATAACTGCCACCGACATCCGAGTGGACCCCTGCAAACCACACCTGTTTTAAATTCTGACTTGTGGGCGTCGGCTCATGGATCAGGTTCTGACGGAAGAACGCACGACGCTCGTCAATCGATACCGCGTGCCGCAGGACAGGAATGGCAGGCAACGTGGCCGTGTAGGGTAAGTGGCCGCCCTTTGTGTGAATGGGATCGAGTATCCACCCCACTGAGCTCACAGTGTCCCACAGTCCCAGAAAATAGGGTGTGCAGGGGACACTGAAAGTTGTTCTGAAACCGGCGGCAATCTCGAACTTGCAGGGATCGTTGCTCTTGTAAAGTCGCAGAGCGTACGGAATCAACGCCTCATTCCCCGGCGTGAGCAAACCACACATATGCAGCAATCCGCAGAGTGCGCGCGCGGTGTAAGCGCCGCGACTAAAGCCGAAGATGAAGACCTGGTCGCCGGGATTGAACTCTCCCATCAGGAACGAATAAACGTCGGCGATGTTGTCGGAGAAGCCATAGCCGAACGCTAGCCCCCTCACCTGTGTCCACCACTTTCCGACCGCACTCAGGGCATTTCTCGCCCCCATCGTTCCGACGCCGGGGTGATAGTAGCCGATTTGCTTGTTCTCCGCCGACAACGTCCAATAGAGCTTTACAACGTTGGAGTTGGCGGACCCATACTCATTGCCGGTTCCGTCACAGCAAACGACTATATTTCTTGGCATATTCGATCAACCTTCAAGGCCCGGGGGCCAAATCGCTCGTGGCAAGGTCAGCACCGGCTGAGGTAGGGCGGTCAGTCCGTGTTAAAAAGGCCATGCACGAAGTGGAAACAGCTGTTGATCGTACACCGTTAGTCAAGAAAGTTACGAGAGTACCCCACACAGTACTCTCGCGAATCGAAATGTTTCCACCGGCCCCGGCTGTGCCGTTCCACCTCGAACCCTGCTGCTACACTGTTCAACGACCACTCCTCCTGAAAGGATTCTCAAAGGCGCGGTGGGCAGCGAAGGAAAAGTCGAAAGCATAGTCTAAGATCTGAGCGTCGTTTTCCGGAGGCTGGTTTACTCTCGGCTTCCATTCCTACCAATGCTGGTACACACTGTCACATGATCCGTTGCATACCGAGAGAGTGATCAGCAATGTCTTCCTCATCCTTCGGAAAACACGCGGGTGGCGCGACGAGTGGTCAGTCTGCAGTTCCCGAGCCTTCGTTCGCCGAGAGAGCACACACGTTGATGCACTCGGGCCGCATCGGTAGCCTTTCGACCCTGTCGCGCAAACAACCGGGCTTCCCCTTCGGATCCTTGATGCCTTACGGGCTTGATGGCCAGGGGCGCCCAATTTTCCTGATCAGCACGATGGCCATGCATACCCAGAACCTGCAAGCGGACCCGCGCGCCAGCCTGTTTGTGACCGAGCCTGACGCCAGCGGCGACCCGCTCGGTGCGTCCAGGGTCACGTTAATAGGAACGGTTAGCAGAATCCCGGAGCCAGAGCTGGCTGCCGCGCGTACGGTCTACCTGACGCGTTACCCAGATAGCAAGTACTGGGTCGATTTTGAGGATTTCTTCTTTTACCGAATGGATGTATTGGACGTTTATTACGTGGGCGGCTTCGGAGTGATGGGATGGGTGGCTGCCTTGGACTACTCCCAGGCTCAGTCCGATCCGCTGGTTGAGCACAAGAGCGATATCATGCAGCACATGAATGCCGACCATAAGGATGCGCTCATCCTGCTCGCAAAACGGTTTGCCGGAATTGAGGCGCAGGAGGCGGAGATGACCTCGGTCGATCGCCTCGGCTTCCACGTTCGCCTGAAAGCCCAGGATGGTATGCATGGAGCCCGCATTGCATTCTTGCGGGAAGTGCGCGATCCGGCACAGACCAGAGAAGTGTTCGTCGAGATGGTACAGCAGGCGCGTCAAATATAAGGTGAGCTGACAACAAACTAAGGGTGAATGGGGCCTTCGAAACCTATGGAAAATTCTGCCAAACCCGATTTGAAAACTGGATTTCCGGTCGACAATCTTCCGGATGGCGGGATAATTTTGGGGCAGGTTGATGGCGAGGACGTAGTCCTGGCGCGTCATGGCGATGAACTCTTCGCCGTGGGTGCGTCCTGTACCCACTACCATGGTCCGCTCGCCGAGGGCCTGGTTGTTGGCGAAACATTGCGGTGTCCGTGGCACCACGCCTGTTTCAGTCTTCGCACTGGAGAAGCACTGCGCGCTCCCGCGTTCGACCCGATTGCGTGTTGGCGCGTCGAGAGAATCGGCGACCAGGCTTATGTACGAGAGAAGCTAGCCGAAGCGCATCCGAAACCAGCGCCCAGTTCAACGAAATCGCGGAGCCTGCCAGCCTCGGTCGTGATTCTTGGAGGTGGCGGCGCAGGGCTGGCCGCTGCGGATATGCTCCGTCGCGAAGGCTACGACGGCCCGCTGACCATGATCAGCGCAGACGACTCTGCTCCTTATGACCGGCCCAATCTCTCGAAGGATTTCCTCGCCGGGACAGCATCGGACGACTGGATCCCCTTGCGATCGCCTGACTTTTACAAGGACCGTCGAATCGAACTCGTGCTCGGTTCGCGAGTGTCGGCGCTGGACCTCCAGCAGAAGCGCGTCCAACTTGAAAACGGTAAGACATACGGATTTGAAGCCCTTCTGATCGCGACCGGTGCAGAACCCGTCAGATTGAAGATCGAGGGCGCCACGGATTCCCAGATTAACTATCTGCGAACGTTTGCAGACAGTCGAGCGATCGTAGCCAAGTCGGCATCTGCCAAGCGGGTGGCCGTCGTCGGCGCCAGTTTCATTGGTCTTGAGGTTGCAGCATCATTACGCGCGCGCGGCGTCGAAGTGGATGTTGTAGCTCCTGACAGGCAGCCCCTGGAACGTGTGATGGGGCCAGAGGTCGGTCTCTTTATTCGACGGCTCCATGAAGCCCACGGTGTCGTCTTTCACTTGGGCGAAACCGTCAAGCGCATTGACGGACGGGCCTTAACGCTGAGCGATGGAACCGCACTTGAAGCAGACTTCGTGGTTCTGGGCGTGGGTGTGCACCCCTCGCTGGCCGTCGCCGAGCAAGCCGGTCTGGCGATCGACCGCGGTATTGCCGTCAACGAGTATCTGGAGACCAGCGTGCCCGGCGTCTTTGCTGTCGGCGATGTCGCCCGGTGGCCCGATCCGCATTCCGGGGAACGAATCCGCGTCGAGCACTGGGTCGTGGCCGAGCGTCAGGGTCAAGTCGCGGCTAGAAACATCCTGGGCTATCGCGAGCGATTCAATGCTGTGCCGTTCTTTTGGAGTCAGCACTACGATGTCGTCATTAACTACGTCGGCCACGCGGAGAAGTGGGATGCCATCGAGATTGACGGAGAACTGGATGCGCGAGACTGCACCGTAACCTACAAGAGAGGTGATCGCGCCCTCGCTGTGGCAACGATTTCTCGGGATCTGCAAAGTCTGCAGATTGAGGCAGCAATGGAAGCCCCGCTGAGGCAGTAGAACGTACACGCACTGCCCTGCGGCCGCGCTGGTTTTCTCTACCGGCATGCTCTCTGTCATCGATTGGATAGTCCGGGCGAGCCTCAGGGGGAGTGAAGAGTGCGAGGGAGTCGCTGCGCCTCGCACCGGCCAATCGAGGAATCTCACAACAGACCTGGCCGCGAGACCTCGGGTTCGATGTCTTCTGCCGTTGGTTTGATCTCCAACACCATTCGATGCTGGTGGATCTCTGCGATGAACCGCTGATCGACGAACTTGATTGACTGGTTGGGTGTGTCGTGCAGCCCGAAAAACGATGCGATCCATTTTTGGCGAACGACAGGAGTATCTTGCCAAGTGCACCTCGGTATCAGACTTTGGGATGATTCGCTTTAGGAGACACATGTCGAAATCGCGCAGACAATTCTTGACCCATGCACCGCTTGCTCTGTTAGGGGCGGCGGTCGCGTCTTACAGTCAAACCCAAAACCCAGCCGAGCTGCCGCCGGGCGCGCCTCCTGCCTTCGGCACTGCGCCACCGGTCGGACCTGAGGTGTCGCCTGCGACCTTTGCCCAGGCTGAAAAGCTGGTGGAAGTGGAATTAAGTGCCGAGGATCTCGCCTTGGCCGCCGGCAACTGGCGTAGTGCCATGGCTCCGCTCTATGAGAGGAGGATGGGGCCGCACAAGGTGGCGCTGGAGACGACGCTTGCGCCCGCGTCGCGCTGGAATCCGGTGCTGCCCGGCGAAAAGGACGGTCCAGCGAGCCAGCAGTTTGTGAGGAGCAAGACCGATCCCGGGCCATTGCCCACCAAGGATGACGACATTGCCTTCGCGTCCGTATCCCAGCTCTCACTCTGGATCCAGCAACGAAAGCTCACCTCCGAGCGACTTACTCGCCTCTACCTCGCGCGTCTGGAGCAGTTCAATCCCAAGCTGCGTTGCGTCATCACGCTCACCAGAGAACTGGCGCTCGCCCAAGCTAGCAACGCTGATCGTGAGATCGCGGCCGGCAAGTATCGCGGACCGCTGCACGGCATCCCTTGGGGCGCCAAGGACCTTCTCGACACCGCGGGCATTCCCACCACCTATGGCGCCGAGCCCTTTCGCAATCGCATCCCCACTACGGACGCAGTCGTCGTCAAGCGTCTTAACGATGCGGGTGCGGTGCTGGTGGCCAAGTTGAGTTTGGGCGCGCTGGCGCTCAATGACATCTGGTTCGGGGGCCAGACCATGAATCCGTGGTTGCTGGAGGAAGGCTCGTCGGGCTCCAGCGCCGGCCCGGGCGCAGCCACGGCAGCAGGATTGGTGGGCTTCGCTATGGGGAGCGAGACCGGCGGGAGCATCGTCAGCCCCTCCATGCGTTGCGGAGTCACTGGACTGCGGCCCACCTTCGGTCGGGTCGCGCGTACCGGTGCCATGACCCTCTGCTGGTCGCTGGACAAACTGGGTCCTATGGCGCGCAGCGTCGAGGACACCATGCTGGTGCTGAACGCCATCTCCGGCCCCGATGCGGGCGACGTGTCAAGCGTACCCAGCAAGCTTGATTTCAATGCCAATGCGAGTGTGCACGGACTGCGCGTGGGCTACTTCCCCGGATGGATGAAGCAGAACCCCGCCACCGACGTAGACCGCGCCGCGCAGGAGGCCGTCAAGAAGGTGGGCATGGAACCGGTTGAGGTCGCGATTCCCGACTGGCCCTATGATTCTCTCGATCTGATCCTCTTCGCCGAAGCCGCCGCTGCTTTCGAGGAACTGACACTTAGCGGCGGGCTAAACCAGCTCAAGATGCAGGTGCCCGACGCCTGGCCCAACAGTTTCCGCCAAGCTCGGTTTCTTTCCGCAGTGGACTTCGTCCAGGCGGACCGGCTACGACGCAAAGTAGCCATGGAGATGGAGCGCATGTTCTCCCAGGTGGACCTGCTCCTAGTGCCTTCGCTGCGCGACGAGATGCTTACCATTACCAACTTTACCGGGCATCCCTCGCTCACCCTGCGCGCTGGGTTTGTCGAAGTGTCCGAAGCTCGCAGCGACTGGGCGCCCGATCCCGCCCACCCGCTGCCGAAGTTCTCGCGACCACGACGAGTGCCCCACGGCGTCACCTTGATCGGGCGACTCTTTGACGAGGGCACCTTGGGCCGCGCCGGCCTCGCGCTGGAAAGCGCGTTCGGCGTGGTCGGCGAGCGGCCGCCTGGTTTCTAGTTGGCAAAGATCGATTTGGCTTGCTCAATCGTCGATAGCGCACTTGTAGTCGCAAAGTGCAGGTTCAGCAGCTTCCCAGGCTTGCGTGGGACGTGTCCATCTCTGTGATGTTGTCTCTAATGTTTCACATCGCTCTCACCTTCTCCTGACAACTGCATAACTCCGTAATCGTACCCTCGCATGCAGATAGACATCTTGTCTGCATGTCGAGGGTGTAATGAATCGATTTTTCAAAATAGAAAGATGCCTGGCCATCGCAGCACTGCTGTTGAGTGGCTGCAGTAGTTTCGCCGAATCCAAAATGGTCACGGACGATAGGTCTCGTATCCAGGCAGGCGCCACGAATCCAGTAGTAACGCCGGTGACAGGAGAAAGCTGGCTCGCTCATCTGAACAGACCTTTTGACGAAACCAGCATGGGGAAGACTGGGCACTTAGGGCCAGCGCCAGGAAGCGAGATCATGCCGAGCCGGGTCGGAGTCATGCAGGAAGTCCCCGCGAAAGCCGCTCTGAAAGGGTCGGACCTGTACCGTCTGAATTGCCAGGGATGTCACGGCGAGTCTGGCTTGGGAGTTCCGCCGGAAATCAACTCAGTGATCAATCCAGTTCGTTCGACCTCCGCAGCGCTGGTGATGGAGCGTATGAAGAATACCGGCATGGACATTCGCCGGGCCGACGCTGCCAAACTCGCACAGCAGTCGAGCCAGGCACTGCTGCAGAGACTGCACAACGGGGGAGAGAACATGCCGTCCTTTTCCCATCTGAACGAAACCGAGGTCCACTCGCTGGTCGCGTATCTGAAGCAACTGGCTGGCGTTCCAGGAGCAGAAAGGGAGCAGTCCAAAGTAAGAGAATCGGCAAATCGCATAGGTGAATTGGTTGTGAAATCCACTTGCCACACCTGCCACAGCGCCGTGGGCCCTGATCCTGGTCCTCAACAGCTCCTGGACGGCGCAATCCCGCCGCTCAATACTCTTACCACGCGTAAGAGCCAACCCGAGTTCATCCAAAAGGTGACTGTGGGAGCACCCATTCTGATGGGCACGCCGCCACTGCTGTGCCGTGGCAGAATGCCGGTCTTTTACTACATGAGCGAGGAAGAAGCAACAGACGTTTATCTCTACTTGACGCGTTATCCGCCCTCCGAAAAAGCACGTTCCGAACCGGCAATCGCGTTGTTGCAACAGGAGCAAGGCGGCGGCCCGCCCAGCGGAGGCAGCGCCTCGCCAAGCGCATCGTTGGTGGCGGAAAACATGTCGGCCGAGCCTGAGCAACCCGAAGGTAGTGCGGGGCTGAGGACGGTGGTGCTGTCGCTGGTTGTGGCATTCGTGTTTGTATTGCTGGCCGGCGGATTGGCTTTCACGCTGCGGGAGTTTAAGTGGCTGTCCGCGGCAGCGACGCGCACAAGTGGGACGTCCCATGGCGCTTATGTGCCCAGGTTAACCCGCCATCCTGGCGAATCGCCGGCGCGGTCGACTGCGTCCACATTGTCAACTTCTCTTCGCTATTGAACTTCCGAGATGTCAGCAATTAGTGACGTTACTTTGACAAATCTTTGACAATTAGCTAGCCACCTATCGCTATGCTCTTGAATGTGCGCGATTACGAATGGAAGTCGATCTTCCAACCGCACTCGCTATCCCGGAGATTTCTCCGAAACTACAAACTCTCGACCAAGACACAGCTAGGAGCAAAACAATGAAAGACCAGTACAACCCGCGATTGTTAGCGGTTGCCTGCGCCGCCACCGTGCGAGGGTTGCTTTTCGCGACGAGCGTGAGCGTTGCCCAGGCACAGCAGCAGAACGGCGCACCGCTGCATAGCATTACCACAATCTCCTCGACCATTCCCAGCAATGGTGACATCAATCCCTATGGAATCTTCCGGATTCCGCGTACGGTGGGAAACCTGAGGAGAGGCAACATCTTGGTGAGCAACTTCAACAACCGCGCCAATTTGCAGGGAACGGGAACCACTCTGGTGCAGATCGCGCCCGACGGCACCTTTAGCCTGTTTGCGCAAATTGACCCGACGATGCTGCCCGGCCCCTGTCCGGGAGGGGTTGGTTTGACTACGGCATTAGTCGTTCTGCGGAGTGGATGGGTCATCGTTGGTAGCCTGCCGACCACGGATGGTACGTCAGACACAGCGCAGGCCGGATGTCTGCTGGTGCTCGATAGCAACGGGAATGTCGTGGAAACCATCACCGACACCCAGATCAACGGTCCGTGGGACATGACCGTCCTTGACAGTGAGGGCGACGGAGACCACCACGGCCAGCCTGGCGACGATGGCGGCAGCGGCGCCACGCTGTTTGTCACCAATGTTCTGAATGGAACCGTGGCCGGAGGTGGGCAGATCGTAAACGAAGGCACGGTGCTGCGGATCGGCCTGGCCGTGACTGCCGGCTCTCCTCCAGCGGTGACGTCGCTGACCGTGATCGGTTCTGAATTCCCTGAGCGAACGGACCCCGCGGCCTTGGTGATCGGACCTACCGGAGTAGCGCTGAGCAAAAACAAGCAGATACTCTACGTGGCCGATAGCTTGAACAATCGAATCGCCGCCATTGCGAATCCGCTTACCCGCCATTCCAGCGCTCACACCGGATCGACCCTCACCAGCGGTGGCGACCTGAATGACCCCTTGGGCGTGGCCCTCGCGGTCAACGGAAATATTCTCACCACCAACGGCAACGATGGCTACCTTGTCGAAACTACACCCAGGGGAAGACAGAAATCCAAGACATTGCTGGACGACACGGGTGGTCCGCCGCCGGGTGCTGGCACCCTGTTTGGCCTGGTCGATGTCCCCGGACAAGGACTCTACTTTGTGGACGACGGAAGCAACACGCTGAATTTGTATCATTGAACCGCAACTGACCAAACTAGGTCATGAACTCTAGCCATGCAGTGAGAGCCACCCACGGGGGTGGCTCTCACTATCTAGGGACGAGTGGTCGAGATTCTACGGTGCAATTTCCAAAAATCGAGATGCCATTCTCCCCGATCACCCGTCTGAAATGCCGGATGATGTTAGTGAAGTCGCCACCTGTTCTTCGGGCGGCTTCAGATGGCGGAAGTTGCGGTAAAGCAGCAGGTCATAGGCTATTTTCAGCGTACCGCCTATCACCAAGGGAGCGGAGAATGCGAGCCGCTGCATGATGAGGCCGGAAAGCGACGATGCTGCCGCCCACGCTCCGGTCCGGGAAATGTTTGTGAACCCGCTGGCGTACGGACGTTCATGTGGTTTTACCAGGGCGGCGACGTAAGACTGACGCGTGGGCACGTCCATCTCAACGAAGGTCTCTCTAAGAAGAAATAACGCGATTGCCCATTTCGAACTGGATGCGAGAGGCACCAGGAGCAGGAAGATGCTTGACGGCAAATGCGTGAACACCATCGTGTTCACCAGTCCGATTCGCTGAGCTATCCAGGCGGCTCCGACATGCGACATGGCATTCAGGATGTGAACTGCGAAGAACAGAATGCCGAGCGACTGCTCGGCCATGCCGAAACGGTGAAAGAACCAGTAGGAAACAAGCGCGTCGGACAGAAGTCCTCCACCAAATGCGTCAATCGCAAATAGCTTTGCGATGCCGTGCACGGTTTTTCGAGTTTGCAACGATGGGGCAAGTTCCCGGATGGCGGGCCCCGAAGAGTCCAGCAACTGGTTGTCGGCCGGAAGCGTGAGATACAAAAGGGCAGTCACGGCATGGACCGCGGCGTACCCCAGAAAAACGTATCGGTATGCTGCCAGCAGATCGATGTGGGCCCAGGCGCCGACCGCCAAGGGGAGAACAGCGCCCAAAGCGCCGATTGCTCCGCCGCTGTCGAGCAGGACGTTGTACCAGGACAACCCCCATGTCCGGCTTCGCTCGGCGATAAGGCCAGGAATAATCGCCTGCTCCAGGGCGAATGCCGCGCTGCGATCGGTCCCCATTCCATTCACCATCCCCACGAAGACAAGGGCGAGGAGAACCGGATACGAAGGAAGAAACGCAAGGGCAATGCCGCCTGCAGCTGCAAGCAGAGACAGAGTGACCAGTGTGCCGCGGCAACCAATACGGACACCTGCCCAGGTCACCCACGCGGTTGCCGCACATGCGCCTAGTAAACCGACCCCGATCACGACTCCGATACGCGTCGTACTCACGCCAGCGCGCGAAAGATACACGGCTAAAATGACACCCAGCAAGCCGACGCCCAGTGAACGCAGAAATCCCGCGCAGTAGATCAATACCAAGGTGCGGGATAGCCGCATGTGCCTAAGCCTCCGTTCGTCGTGCGTATTCGTAAAGCGCGTCGTAAACCGGCAACCCGTGCGCGAGCCGCTCCTCGTCGGACAACTTCATTGCCGCAAAACTTTCGGCAATGGCCCGCAACCCCAATCCCTCTGCCGCCACCGCCTCCTGGCCTTTCACGTCGGCCGCACGCACAATGAGTGCAAGCCGAGCCAACCCTGTGGCGTTTAGATTGTAGTCGTCAACGATGGCCTCAAAGCTACACTTGTCCCCCCGATGATTCAATTGGGGACACACCGGATGCGCATCTTCTTGCAGTCTTGTGGAGAATCCCTGCTTGCGTCAGCCCATCAACTTCCCGAAAAGGTCCCGAGAGAAATTCATTCAGCAAGAAATGGGCGAATCTGAAATATGCAATACGGCGCTCTGGTTCACGTTTATAATCTCTGTCAGACGCACAAAACGCTCAGGGTAACGCCTGCAATCATGAACCTCGTTTGGAGCCTCAGCGAACCTGCCGCGTCAAGTTAAATTTGGAGAGAAAAATGGCACGTGTGACGTTGTTTCCGCCCGATCAAAAACCAATGATCTTCCAAGACGCAACCGAGTTAACGCTGAATCAGGGAACCCTGATGTTTTTCGCCAGTAAGAGTACGGAAGACAATGATCCCAATGTTGCTAGGCATATCACCAATATGCCGTTCCTGTGGATCGAATAGAGCGCAGCCACCCCCGAGCAGGACAAGACCTGCTGCTTTGGTAGAAGCGATCACCTGCACGCGTTGGGTGGCTGTTGAGGACATCTTCGAGTGAATAGGCGAGAATATACTGCCCTTCTGTGCGTTCTAGCTCGTCTTGAAACGCCTTCTGATGCTCGCATTGTTTGCCATTCGGTGCTTTGACCTCGACCCCCACGTATTGGCCTTTGATGACGCAAACGATGTCCGGTGAGCCCGTCGCGCCAAAGCGGTAGAAGTGGCCGTCGTCTCGCTTGAATGCACCCGAATTATTGCGGTAGTGGAAGATGTGGCGGAGGACGAGATAGTCGAGGATGGCTTTTGGGTGGCGGATTCTTTCATTCTCCTTATGTGGGGGTTTTCTTCATCGTACAATTTTCGTTCCCAATTGCATATGACATCGAAGTCGGCACAAATGCGAGAGGCCAACACCCTCAGAATAACTTCCTTGAAGCGTCGAAGATGGATCCTTACCCTCATCGGCGGGGGCATCGTCGTTTTGGGATTCATCGTGAAAGACGTAGTGATGGATGCGTTGAAATACGAAAGCGATAACATCGCAATGCACGTCACAGCTCTTGGTAGCCATTATCCCGTTGTGAGCGTCAACACAACTTTACTACCGGTGGGTGAAGAGGCCCTGAGAGTAAGCGGGAAGCTGGAAGAATTAAAACGGAATGACGTTGTGCCACCGGAGACAATACGAGCTGAGGACGTTCATCTCACTGAGATATTCAATCGTGCTGAACAAAACTTCGCTCTCATTTCCGACCTTCAAGACGCACTGCCCGAGTATAAGGTGCAAGGACTTGTTGAGCTGCGCAGTAAACATCGTGAACAGTTAGAAACAACACGACTTAGAATACAAGCGGTGCAGCGAGAGGAGCGAGCAATGTCTTACCGGCAAAAACGATCTATCTTAACCTGTTGGACTGCGAGATGGATGTTCTAAGTGAACAACTTCTCTGGGCGCCATGGCAGAGCTCTGTGGTCACTTGTGCAGGACAGATAATGGCAACGTTGGATTACATGTATAAGCGCTTGCACCTGGCCTCTAATGTTCTTTTCTTGTTGGGAGTAATGGTGGGACTTTGGGGCCAGTGGTACGGATTTAAGGCAGAGCAGTTAAGCAAGTAAGTCATAAAAAAACTCTATCGTTTCTTCTGATTGCTCCCGGAGGTCGTCGGCGCGGAGGTTCCAATAAACTGCTTCGCCGTTAGTCTCACAGTGCAGGCCCGAGCTGTCGAGGAACGCTCCCTTGAACGCATCAATACTCACTCCGCTATCCGGCCAATGTGTGTGTATCGCCAACAACAGATCCGCGAGACGGATGGGGCGGCCGAGGATTGAAACGTGCCCAACCCGTAGCTGGTAACCGCGAGTCGGGTTTGCCTCTGGATTGTGGCCAAAGGCAGGGTTTCCACCCGCTGTCATTTTAGCCGCTTGCCAGAAGAAAAGGGCGAAATGACTTGCCACAATTGCCAAACCGAATGTAAGCGGTTCGGCAGAAACAAAGATGGACATCAACGCTTCCGTTGTCGCCAGTGTTCCCGCACATTCACAGAATCAGTCCCGCGTCCGCTTGGCGACATGCACCTCTCTCTAGACCGTGCTCTGCTTTGGCTGCATTGACATCTCCAGGCTGTCCAGAGTAAATTTTCAACACCCTTACTTGAGTCGAGATGTAGTTGACCTCCTGGACGTCTGGAGATGTCACAGGTCCGCATCGGAACCCGCCCATTCAACAAAAGGAACTTTGAGGAGAAAAATGAAGCTTCTGCGAATGCTCGGATTCGCTACAGGAGTGCTTTTGGCTGCCGCAGGCATGTCCAGCGCACAATCGTGGCAGCCGTTAGCGCACCAACCCAGTTTCACCGCTGGTCAAGCCCTTCTGCTCACCGACGGAACGGTCATGGTCCATCACGAGGACCCGAATGACGGCTTTTCGGAATGGTGGAAGTTGACCCCGAACATTAACGGCAGCTACGTCAATGGCACGTGGACCCAGCTTGCCTCCTTGGCGTCCAACTATGGTCCGCTATTTTTTGCTTCCGCGGTGTTGCCCGACGGCCGAGTCATCGTTGAGGGCGGAGAACAGAATTTCGCTCAATATGTTTGGACTAACAAGGGCGCAATCTATGACCCGCTGCGCAATGTGTGGACGCCGATGAACCCACCCAGCGGCTGGGGCAGCATCGGCGATGCCCAAAGCGCGGTTCTGGCCAACGGGACATTCATGATGGCCAATTGCTGCACGTCCCAGGCGGCCCTGCTCAATGCATCCACCCTGACGTGGACCCCGACCGGTTCCGGCAAGTTTGACGAGAACGACGAGGAAGGGTGGACCCTGCTCCCCGGCGGGAAGGTGCTGACGGTAGATGCCTACGTGAACCTGGGGGAGGGCAACGGCACGAACTCGGAAATCTATAATCCCAGCACGGGATCATGGACGAGCGCTGGTAGCACGGTTGTACAACTCTGGGATTCCCACGGCTCCTATGAAGTTGGTCCCGCGATGTTGCGGCCCGATGGCACAGTCTTTGCGACTGGAGCGAACGGCGCCGGGGCCGGCCACACCTCCATTTACAACCCGAGCACGGGTGGGTGGACGCCTGGTCCAGATTTTCCTGGCAACTTGGATGTGGCTGACGGTCCAGCGGCGTTGCTACCGGACGGCAACGTGCTGGTGAGTGCCAGCCCGGGGATATTCCTAAATGGCACGGTGTTCTTCGAATGGAATGGGACGAACTTGATTTCGGTTCCGGGTACACCCAACTCCCCAGGCAATTCGTCCTGGTACGGACGGATGCTCGTGCTTCCCACCGGTCAGGTGCTTTACACCGATGGCAGCCGTGATGTCGAGATCTACACCGCCAATGGATCTGCCAATCCTAATTGGGCCCCGACGGCCAGTCTGAGCTCCCTGCTGCTCAACCGCGGCAGCACCATTGTCCTCCTGGGCTATAAGTTCAACGGTTATTCCCAGGCGGTTGCCTATGGGGATGATGCCCAGGCCGCCACCAACTACCCGATCGTGCGCCTTACCAATGCCAGCACGGGGCACGTTTTTTACTGCCGCACGCATGGCCATAGCACCATGGCGGTTGCCTATCCCGGTGCCGTATATACGCATGTGGATATACCGTCCAACATGGAAACGGGACTGTCCTACCTGGAAGTAGTCGCTAATGGCATTGCGTCCCGCAGATATACGATTGCCGTGAGGTAGGGAAAAATCCTCGCAAACTAACCGGCGCCACATTCTCCCAGGGAAAGGGAATGTGGCGTTTTCTATTAGAGCGAATCCGGGATTGGTGTATTCGCCCGTTCGGGTAGTGCGGCGCTTCAGCGCCGCGTTCGCCGCGCCCAAAGGTCTCGCTTAAGCCACTGAGGTCGTCGACCTCAGTGGCTTAAGCGGTTTTTCATTTGCCCTATACGCGGGCCTGAAGGCCCGCACTACCCGTGCAGACCGGACACATCTATTGCGGAACTGGTCTAAGCGCTAGGTTAGCTTCCTCTTCGCTTATCGGCCGGGGTTGCTTGCCGCAGTCGCTTTGAATGCGCCATGGGGTTACTGAGGCGCGGCTTGGGCGTTAGCGGTGACGCGCGCCAGGCTGGCGCGCACCTGGTTGGCCTCCGGGCCGTTAGGGCTCTCCCGCAGATACGTTTGGTACTCCTTAGTGGCATTCTCCAATTCATGCTTATTTTCGAAGGCGCGTCCAGCGATATAATGCGCCACCGCGTAGCCCTCGTGGGAAAGGTTGGGGACCTTCTGCGAATTCTGCAGGGCCCCATCGAAATCGCCCGTCATCAATTGCGCGATCGCGAGCAAGATCAGCGCCGAGGGGTCTTGTGGCTCAACCATGAGTGCCTTCTGCAATAACTCTTTCGCGGCCACATATTGCTTATCGTTGATCAACAGCCGCGAATAATTGCGGTCGGCATCGGGGTTTTTATCGTTCAGTTGCACTGCGCGCTCGAAGGCAGCGCGCGCTTTCTCGGCTTGCCCCAGGTTCATGAGGGCGACGCCCAAATTGTCGTAGGCGGCGTCGTATTCCGGATAGGCGGTAGTCGCTTTCTGGAACAGATCGGCCGCCTTCTTGTAGTCCTTTTGTTGAAGGGCTTCCATTCCTTTATCAAACGACTTGCGGGCGGCGGACGGGATCTTCAGTTGGGAAGCCGAGGTGATGGATGCATTGCCCGGTTTGGAGTTCGACCCGGGATCGGACTTGGGATGCACCTGCACATATACCAGCGTGAAACGGTCCCCCTGGGTAATCTGCACCAAATCGGAAACGGCATCGTCGATGTCTGCTCCTGAGACCTTGACTCGAAAATTGCCGACTAGCTGACCGCTAAACACCGCCTGTCCCAAATCGTCGGTAAAGGTTTGCATAACCGTTGCGCCGGAGGAACTCAACAAGTCGACTCGCAATTGTTGGGGTGCGGACTGTTCATTGGGGTAGGTAACGCGGACTTGGATGTCAACATGAGTGGATGGCTTTGACCCGCGTTGGGCGAATGCCACCGAGGCCACAAACAACCAAGACACCACAACGAGAAGAACTGATTTCGACCGGAACATACTGCCTCCGGAACCCGGGTAGGGACAGGTAGTTGGGATGGATTGTACTGCAATTCGCTGGCGACAATGTCAAAGTTTTGTAGAGAATAGGCTTGCCGTCAGCGCCTGCGGAAGGGCGCCCCTCAGCCGGGGGAAAAAAATGGCGGAGGCCCGTTTCTGACCTCCGCCCTACATCGTGCGAAGAGACTAGGGGTGCATCGGCATGTAGAGCGGTTCACCCGGCTTGCCGGAGACCAATTTGTAATCGGAGGGGACCTGGAACAGGGAAGCATCTGGCTCCCCGCGGTTGATGTTGACCAACTTGATCGTCATGGTTCCCATCATGGGGTCGCTGTGACTCTCGAGCAACGGCAGTTGCAGATCGGAGGAATACCAGCGCTCGGTGACCACCTCGATGGGATTGCGGTTGCCGATCTCGCCGGCGGGAATGGTGCGTGTCATGCGCGTGCCCGCCGCTTGCAGTCCGTTGATGGTCTTGGTCCCTAGCTGCTCCGTCTTCAGGTTGGCGGCATCGGGCCCTGCCCCCATCTTTCGGTGCATGTCGTGCATAGCATCCGGAGCACCGGGCCCAGACCTGCCGGGATGAAGCGGCATCTGGTGCGCCGTCTTGTTTTCCGGATTGAGCATGTAGCGATTTCCCGACACCGGGTCCATGATCGCGATCATGGTTCGCTTGGCAGCGCCGGTGGACGGCGTGCTGAGCTCAAATTGGATCTCACGGCGGACCCGGCCCTGGGAGTCGCGGTAGATCGTGGTCTGGTTTTGGGTATGAATGCTATTCCCATCGGCCAGCGTTCGGTCGCGGGTAACCACCATCTCCCCACTCATGGGCACGCCCTTGACCAGTTTCCCTTCTTCAATTTCGTCATGACCCATTCCGGTCATGAAGCCCCCGCCGAACGTCACATTCATGTCATGCGGCGGAGGAGGCGGTGGTGCCGGAGCGTCGCTTTGCGCCGCCGCGAAGGCACTCAGCCCAACCAACGCCAAGCCGAGCAGCAGCCAGTTACCGGCCCTGAGAAGAATCACAGATTTCGTAGTGCGCATGGTTTCTGTCCTCGATTTCGATTTAACTGGGTAGTTGCTATCAATTCAGTTCACAATCCGGACCGCCCGTACCACTCCGTCGTAGCCGACAACGACATCGGCAATCCGCATCTGAGCATCCTGTTGGCCGCCCGAGGCTGCCATTCCAGGACTCGGAAGTTCCATTCGCACGACCTGGGCATCGCCGGAGCAGCTCAGAGGGTCGCAGAACATCAGCGCAACATAGTCTGCGTCCGGGCTGGCCTGCGATGGCTCAGCCGTATCCGGCCCCGGCTTACTTGCAGATTGAGCGCGCCGTGTTGGAGGTCGACTAACGTTGCTTCGCGACACCGCGCGTAGCTGCGGGTGCGGCTGGGACTCAGAGTTGTCGGCAACGACGCTTGGCACACTGACGCGTGGCTGTGTCACTTGGCTCTTCACCGGCACGTTTATGGAGCGCTGCTCCAAAAGCCGCACCCCCAGGAAAAGTGCCACCACGATGGCCGCCCCGACGGCCACATACGCCCCGACTTCGAAGAACCGGCTGAGCCGCATGGCGATTGGAGTGAAACGGTGCGCCATCTCCGGCTGCACAGGTTGGGAGGCGCCTTGCCGGAATACCCGGAGCAGCGCCCGTTCCACATCGGGGCCAGCGGCGCAGGCGGCGGTTCGCGCCTGCAAGGTTTGCATCGTAGCCGCCAGCATTCGCTGCTGTTGCAACCAGGCTGCGCATTTCTGGCACTCGCCCGCATGGTCCAGGATCTGCTGGTCCTGCGCCTGCGACAGCTCCCACAAAGTCAGAGCGGTAGCACGATGTTCGAATTCACGGCATGTCATGACAAGCACCTCGCCGTAACGCTTGATATCCCGGGTGCAGCCGCCGCCGAATGTTGCAGCTTCCGGCTGAGCATGTCGTGCGCCCGGTGCAGCCGCGAACGGATGGTGCCCAGCGCACAGCCAAGCGCTTCTGCCGCATCTGCATAAGTCAATTCCTGGAGATCGCAGAGCACCACCGCCTCGCGATAATGTTCCGGCAGAGAAAGCACAGCCTTCCACACCGCAGTCGAAGTCTGTTGCCGGGCGATACCGTCACCGGGATCGCTATTGACGGTCAAGGACTGCGCTTCGTCATCCAGCGGGCTGCTCAACCCCGTCTCCGAATAATTACGTTCCAGCGCCCGCCGCACGTAGTTGCGGGCCACCCCGAACAGGTAGGCTCCCAGCGCGGCGCGGGATGGGTCGAAATCGCGGCCCCGCTGGATCAGGAACATGAAAACATCCTGAGTTACCTCTTCGGCGATCAGCGACGAACCGCTCATGTGCAAGGCGAAGCGAAAGATGGGACCCTGCCGCCGGCGGTAGAGGGCAGTGAAGGCATCTTCGTCTCCGGCCAGCGCCTGTGCAAGCAGCTGTTCGTCGGTTCGGTCGGTCAGCAACTCCACCTCAAGTGGTGAACCCGATCTTGTTTCCGTCAGTATTTCCCCTGGCTGAAACGGAAAGTTCCCGAAAAGTTGGGTTCCTCTATCGTATGCTCTTCGGAAGCCTATCTTTAGACAAACACCGGGAAAGGGAAAAAGGCGCTATTACAAGGAGCATCTGGGGCGTTTGAAATTCACGGTTGCTCTTTTGGAATTGTCATTACGAGCAAAGCGAGAATGCTTACCCAATCAGCTCCGCTCGCGTCACATCCAGAGGATGATCGATCAGTGGCGTCACGCGCTCGGTGAATCGCACCGTGTGCGGCAAACTGGCGTGATACTCGAATGCCTCCTCGTCTCTCCAGCGCGAGTGAATGTAGAACAGTCGAGGATCTCGGATGGAGCGAAAAGCATGAATGCCCAGGCAGCCAGCTTCTTCGCGGGAAGGAGGCACAACTGCATCCAGCGCCTTCGCGACAGCAGCCTCATTGCCCGCAGCAGCGTGAAAACGGGCGAATATGAATAACTCCAAGGGGCCACCTCCCGGGTAGAGCTGAGTCAAGATCGCACCACACTAAAGCGCTTGAGCCACTGCGGTCATTCTGACCGCAGTGGCTCAAGCGGTCTCTGTGTTCGCGGCGAACGCGGCGCTAAAGAGGCTGTTACGAAACGTCTGCCGTCCGCTGAAGCGGACTCGGGATTTCCCACTTTCCCTGCCCCACCGCTGAAGCGGTGGGCTATCACCTGTCGCCGCAGGGCGGCTGCCGACTGCTTTGTTCCACCGGCTGGCCCAGTACAGGAGTTTCGTAACAGCTTCTAAAGCAATTCCAGAGTTGCTGTATCCGGTATCGGGTGGAGCGCGCCTTTCAGGCGTGCATACCAAGGCTGCAAAAAGGGCGAGGCTTCAGCCGCTGAGGTCAACGACCTCAGCGGCTGAAGCGATTTTTCTTCTCGCCCTTGGACGCGGGCCTGAAGGCCCGCACTACCCGTACGAGCGGACACACCAACTCAGAATCTGCGCTAAAGCTGCTCTACCCATGATCACCGAAACCGTTCCAAAACGCTCTACCGCCGCAGGACTTCATCGAAGAAAGTCCGCAGCAACGCGGCGAATTCACTTCCCTTCTCCAGGGCGGCATAATGGCCGGCCTGGGAGATGATTTGCAACCGGCTGCCGGAGATGTGCTGCCGCATCAGGTCGAATTCGCTGAGCGGGATGCTGTCGTCGCTGCCGGCGATGAGCAGTGTAGGCACATTGATTGTCGTCAGGGTTGCCACCGAATCGGGGCGCTCCGCCATCCCCCGTTGCACGCCAGCGATGTCTTCAGCCGACATGCTTTGCATCATCTGGCGCGCACGATCGACGAGATCTGGACGGTTCGTGCGGGTGGTCTGTGAAAGCAGCTTCAACAGCATTTCTTCGATGAACCTGTCCGTGCCCTCGCGCAGCACTCTGTCGGCAAGCTGCAACCGGTTTGCTTTGCCTTCGGATGTCTCGGCTCCGGGACGGGTATTGGCCAGCACGAGCGCGGCGACGTGTTCGCGGTAGCGTCGCCAGAACTCGAAGAGAAGATAACCGCCAATGGACACGCCAACAAAGAACGCTTTGCTGATCCGTTCCTTGCGACACAGCCGGGACATGTCGTCGGCAAGCTTTTGCATGGTGGCCGGACCTTCACCGAGTGAGGACTCGCCATGCGCGCGCAGGTCGGGAAGGACCAGCCGGTATCGCGTACTGAGTTGTCCAACGACAGAGTCCCAGAAGTGGCGGTTCAGCGGGAACGGGTGCAGGAGCACCAAGTCAGGACCATCGCCGACGACTTCGTATGAGAGCTGCGCATCGCCGCTGCGGAAGGTGGGCATGGTGGGTGGAATGTAGAGCGATTGTCCTGATGTGTAGAGCAGGTAGAGCCAGCCTTCAGAGGCTGTTACGAAACTGTGCCGTCCCTACGGGACTCGAATCAAATTTCCCACTTCACCCAGCACTCCGCCTTCGGCTCCGTGCTGGGCTAAGATATTTCGTGCCTACGGCACTCGGATTTCGTCGCTCCTGTTCCACCGCCGAGAAGGCGACCTGAGTTTCGTAACAGCCTCTTCAGGCTGGCGTCCAGGATCGCTCCACACGACAAGGCTTGAGCCGCTGCGGTCATTTTCAATGACCGCAGCGGCTCAAGCGAAGTGTTTATTCGCGGCGGACACGGCGCTAAAGCGCCGCTCTACCCGCCGTACGAGCTTTCTTTGTTCGTGCGGAGCCGGCAATAACCTTGAACACCGGCCGCATACTCACGATCCCTGGTACGGCTGGACATTCGCCGCGGGAGGCGCTACCGGCACGTATTCCGGCTCCTCCGGCATCACGATCCACGCAATAATGTAGGCCAGTACGCCTCCGCCACCGAACAGCGCGACAATCAGCCAAACCACACGCACCACGGTGACGTCGAGATCGAAGTACTCGGCAAAGCCTGCGCACACGCCGGCAATCTTGCGATCGGCCCGCGAACGCATGAGCTTGCGACGGCCTGCCACGGCGCCGATGCGGCGTCCGCAGTATGGGCAAAGGTTGGCGTCGTCCTGAATCGCTTTTCCGCAATAGTTGCAGTACATACAGCCTCCCTACACAGGTAATACGGATAGCATAGAAAGAAGTTCCTGCGCCTGCCAAGCTTCCCTCGAACCAGGGGTTAAGGGCTCTTGTATGCCTGCTTCATGTAGCGGCGGGCCAAGCCAGCCGCGTCCGAACTGGAATCTTCGGCAATTACCGTCCGGTATTTTTCCAGCGCGGCCTCGCGCTTCTGCAGCACATCATACATTTGGCCGGCAGCCAAAGTCGCCTTTTGGCGCAGCTCGGGATCGTTCCCGTGGCTGGCGGACAGATCATAAGCCTCGGCAGCGTCCTGGTACTCGCGCTGACCGCGCAGTGCTTCCCCCAGCCCATACGCCGGAACCTCGATACGGCACCCCGCATAAGCATTACTGCGACAGCCTGCGAGTACCTTGCGGTAGGCCGCTATCGCCTCCTGCCCGTGTCCGGCGGCATTCATCAGGTGAGCGTACTCCGAAGCTACCAGGAAGTTACGGGGAAACTCCGTCTGCATTCCACTGACCAGCTTCAGCACCTCGTCATACTTCTGCTCGCGGCGAAGAAACAGGGCCAGCACGATCTTGCCGTCGCTGGCCACCTCACTATGTGCGCCTGCCACCACTTCGCGCAAGTATTCCAGCCCCTTTTGTTTGTTACCGCTGATCCCCACCACCGACGCGGCCACCTTGGCCGGCCAACTCAGGCTGCCAATGATGTAAAGGTCAGTGCCTACCAGAAGCTTGGCGTCCACGTATTTCGGATCCAGCTCCAACACCCGCTCGTGATCGTGGCGTGCGCTCACGGCGCTCCGCAGCGCGGCGAACCAGGCTTTCTCGCCCATGCCCATGTAGGTAGCGCGAAGTCCCCGCGTAATACCCCGCGCATACAAGGCGTCGACATTGTTGGGGTCTTTGTCGAGCTGAGCTTGCGACAGCGCCAGCGCCTGGACACTTAATTGTTTGATTCGCTCGCGCGCCTTGGGATCAAGCGGCTCGGGATGCTTCTTGGTAAGAAAGCTGTCGGCAGCATAAGCCTCGGTGTCGAGTGCCCCAATGCGGTATAACTCCTTGAAAATCACGGTCGACAGAACGTGATTCACCGCGAATGGATCGTCGGGATGGGCTTGCTGGCTGGCCTCAAACTCACGCAGTGACTTGTCGTATTCCAGGTTGTAGAAGTAGTCGAAACCTCTGCGGGTCGCTGCGTCATTGTCCGAACGCGTGGGGACGGGAGCCGGTGCAGCTTGGGACAGGCCGGGGCTTGCAACGGCAATGCAGCACAGGGTTAGGAACCAAAAATAGAGTCGGTAAGGTTTCATCAACAGTGCTTACTGAGAAGTTTACCCGATATGCCGACTCCCCAACACAATAGCCGGCTTACGCCCCGTGATTGATGGGCCCGTTTCCTCGTCCCAGCGGGTACGCGTCGGCGATTGCCTTGCGAACGTATTCCTTCGCTGCCCGGACGGCTTCCGGTAGCGTCTTTCCGTGGGCCAACTGGCAGGCCACAGCCGTGGCGAAGGCGCACCCCGTCCCGTGAGTCGACCGGGATTCCAGGTGCTCTCCGGGGAAAACTTCCTCCGTGACCGATGCGCCCTTCCCATAAAGAAGGTAGTCGTTGGCTTGTGGCAGGTGGCCTCCGGTGATAACCACTGCCCGGCTGCCGAGTTCGCGAAGCTTTCTCGCCATCGCCCGCAGGCGCGGAAGCACTTTTTCCCACGGGGCGTCGGTGGCGACAGGATCAACCCCGGCCAGCGCCGCCGCCTCATCAAAGTTGGGGGTGATGACATCCGCAAGCGGTAACAGCCTTTTGACGAGCACCTCCTGCCCAAGCCTGTCCAGCAAAATGGCGCCTGACGACGACCGGATCACCGGATCGAGGACGATGTTCGGCAGCCGCCGCTCGGCCAGGAAGTCGGCAACCGCAGCCGCGACCTCCCCGGATCCCAGCATTCCGATGCGGACCGCGGCGATTTCCAGGTCATCGGCCAGAGTCGCGAGAGTTCGGGCTACCAATTCGGGATCCAGTGGCCGGACTCCGAACACCCCTTGGGTGGACTGGACGGTCAAAGCGGTAATGCAGGTGACGGCATAGCAGTTTTGGGCAGCCGCTGTTTTTATATCGGCGGTGATCCCTGCCCCCGAACTGGGATCGTGACCCGCAACGCTTAAGATGACTGGCGACCGACTCATTGGACGACTGTACCGCAATCGCTCGTCGGAAGGTAGCCGGAGGTCGGGCGCGCTACGGCGATCCAAACGCCTTTCGGCGACGGGAGCGCTCTAGAGATATTACCGCTGCATCAATCTGTAAATACCTGAAAATAAGTAACTTAATGTTTCGACGAGACTTTCCAACCCTACCGCAGCAGCCCCCATCTCACTTACAAGCGCCTACCGTCAATAACGCGTTCTACCGGGCAGATCGAGCCTGTCTTACCGCCGTTCTTGCCTTTTGGAAGTCTTTTGCTTTGCGGACGAGCCATAACACGATTTTCCCCAGAAGGCAAGCGAGAAAGCAGCGGCTCCCACCTTCGTGGGTTGACTCTTACTTCTTGCAATGGATAGACTTAAAGAGCTTTTAGGAGGACCAACCTACACGATGAGAGGTGTTTAATGTTACGAGTACTCAGCCAGGTCGCGGTGACCATGGT
>ODAK010000788.1_pt1 | contig 36096 bp, 28 predicted proteins | sample 1539591 | NCBI WGS metagenome assembly ODAK01 (sample SAMEA3539303, study PRJEB22396) | soil metagenome | biome: tundra; feature: field; material: soil | place: USA | collected 2010-05 | depth 0.15 m | reverse complement strand
CACACGGGTTAGCACACCGAATTCGACATTGCCTGATGCGCCGCAGGAAACGCGGCTGGAAGAAATTCAGGCAAGCCTGAAAAAACTCGAACGCCGCGATTGGTGGCTGTGGGCCATCGCAATTGTGGTGATGCTGCTCTTGACGGCGGCGGTCGTATCGCTCAGTTTCCCAGGGCTGATGAAAACGGAAGATCCGATTTTCCAGTTCAGTCTGAACGAAGCAGTGCGGGGACGTGTGGGGCTGGTGCTGCTGTGCAACACCTATTCGATTTATCAGCAGGTGCAAATCAAGCGGCTGCGTCGGCAATTTTCCGAACAGTTGCAGGTGATGAGCCGCTTGAGTGTTCGGGCCGAAGAATTTCACCGCCTGGCCACCGTGGATCCGCTCACCGGACTTTACAACCGCAGATTTGCGGAAACGCGGCTGGCCGCGGAAGCTTCGCGTTCGCAGCGGTACGGGCATCCGCTGAGCATGGTTTCTTTTGACCTGAATAGTTTTAAACAGATTAACGATCAATTCGGACATCCAGTGGGCGATCAGGTGCTGAAGGAATTTGCGGAGCGATTGAACGCCGCCATTCGTGTTTCCGATTATGCCGTGCGCATGGGCGGTGACGAGTTCCTGGCGATTTTGCCGGAATGCCCTTCCGAGCAAGTGCAGGCGCTATTCAATCGGCTGGCAAGAATTGAAGTGAATCATGAGGGCCACGTCATTCCGGTGCAGTACGCGGCGGGATGGGTGGGATACGAGCCTGGCGAATCGCCCGAAACTTTTTTGGAGCGTGCCGACCAATTATTGTACGCGAATAAACGCACCAGCAAGGAGGGCGCAGCGCCGGAGTTTTCCGCGATACATTCTTCCTGAATATTTTTTGCAGCCGAGGGAATTTATTCGTCGCGTTTTTTTGACGGAAACTCCGAATGAACCAGCGAAGAATCCAGCAATTCGCGCACGCGCCGCACGAGTTTTTTCGGGTCGAATGGTTTTTGCAGTACAGCGCCACCAGTTTCGATTATTTTGGTGAGAGCTTCATTCTCCCCGCTGTAGCCGGTCGTGAAAATCACCGGTAGTCCCGGGCGAATCTGGCGCATGCGCTTGGCTGCTTCCAGACCGCCGATGTGCGGCATCACCATATCAAGCACGACGAGACTAATTTCGTGCGCGTTTTCCTGGAACATGCGAATCGCTACTTCGCCGTTCACGGCGAGCAACACTCGGTACCCGCAACCTTCTAGTGCGCCGCGAACCATTTCGCGGATGCCTTCGTGATCGTCAGCCACCAGCAAAGTTTCCGCGCCGCCACGAAGAACAGATTCTTCGGATTTGGTACGTAGCTGCGCAAGTTGAGCGGCGTTTTTAACCGCCGGCAGGTAAATGCGAAATGTAGTGCCACGGCCTGTCTCGCTATCGACAGATACAAATCCGCAGTGCTGTCTGACAATGCCGAACACGGTGGCGAGGCCAAGGCCAGTGCCCTTGCCCGGTTCTTTCGTGGTGAAAAACGGCTCGAAAATATGTTCGCGAGTTTTAGCGTCCATGCCGATTCCATTGTCGGAGACGACCAGTTCGGCATGATAACCCGGAGAAAGTCCGGGCGTTCTGCGGCATGCATCCTCGTCCAATTCCGTGTTGCGGGTTTCAATCGTCAAGCAGCCGCCATCGGGCATGGCGTCGCGAGCGTTCAGGCAAAGATTCATCAACACTTGCTCGATCTGAGAAGAGTCAGCGCGCACCGTGGCAAGTTCAGGCGCGAGCGTAGTGCGAATTTCAACGTCTTTGCCAATGACTTTTTCGAGCAGGCTCAGAACATCAGTGACGATCATGTTGAGCTGAATATCCTGAGGTTCCAGGATCTGGCGGCGCGCGAAAGCGAGCAATTGGCGAGTTAGGCCCGCGGCTCTACCGGCCTGGGTGCGAATTTTCTTGAAGTATTCAGAAAGACGGCTATCGGCGGGCGCCTGCTCGCTGCCCAATTCCGCCCAGCCCATCATGGCGCCGATTACATTGTTGAAGTCGTGCGCGATGCCGCCTGCGAGTTGACCGATCGCTTCAAATTTGCGGACCTGATGAAGTTGCTTTTCCAGAGCGCGGCGTTCGGTAACATCCTCGACGATAATTTCCAGCTCCTGCAAATCTCCTGCGTCGTTGGGAACTCCGCGGCCACTGAGACGAACGAGAAGCGGCAAACCATCTTTGCGTTTCCATTCAACTTCAATACCTAGCACACGTCCTGTGCGGTGATATTCCTCGAGGAGGAGGCGCTCACGATCCTGCGGATGGCGATAAGCGGCGAGCGCGGAAAGGTCCATCAGTTCCTGGCTGGAATCATAACCAAGCATGCGGACGAGCGCGGGATTCACCTGAAGAAAACGGCCATGAACGGTTTCGCGATAAATTCCATAGATAGCATTGTCAACCAGCTCGCGATAGCGGGCCTCCGAATGGCGCAATGCGAGTCCAGAGCGATTGCGTTCTTCGCGCAATCGTTGCTCGCCTATTGCGCGATCGATTGCATAGGGCAGGCGAGCGAGATGATCTTTCAAAATGTAGTCGGAGACACCTTGTTGAATGCAGGCGACGGCCGTTTCCTCGCCCAGAGCACCGGTGACAAGAATGAATGGCGTCTCCCTGCCCTTTTGACGGAGCAGATGAAGTGCATCCATGCCCGACCAGCCGGGAATGTTGTAATCGGAAAGAACGACATCGTAGTTGTGGGCGTCAAGTTGGCGCGTGAATGCGTCGGGCGTAGCAACAACGTCAATCTGCGAGGAGTACCCGGAACTACGAAGGACGTTGATGCAGAGTTCCACATCGGTGGGTTCGTGTTCGACTACGAGCACAAGCAATAGATCTTTTTCTGATGGAGAATGGTGCATCCAAATTCTCCCAAAACGATCGTCTCAGCCAGTGGAGCAACCAATGAGCGGCATCCGGTTCAGAAGCGATACCGAAGGGCCTGAATCTCTGTTGAACCCAAAAGGTCGAAATCGACTAGTCTCAGATTATACCTGTTTGCCAGATGCTCCATGATTAAGAAACTACCCTCTCAACTGATCGGGCAATCGGTTCGGATATGGTAGCGGGTTTGACGGTGAAATAAAATGTTGCGCCATGTCCTTGCTGTGATTCGGCCCAAACCCGCCCGCCGTGCTTCCGAATAATGCGTTGAACCGTCGCCAGGCCAACTCCCGTGCCCTCAAACTGCTCGGCGGCATGCAGCCGCTGAAAAACACCGAAGAGCTTATCGGCGTATTTCATATTGAAGCCAACGCCGTTATCTCGAACGAGGATTTTAATTTCTTTGTCGTCAGGCAGGTGCTCCACTTCAATGATTGCGACGTCGCAGTGACGCGTAAACTTCACCGCGTTGGCGATCAAGTTTACAAAAACCTGCTTGAGTAGCCGGGGATCGCCTTCGACCACGGGCAAGGCGCCGATTCGCCAAGTGATTTTCCTGTTGGACAGATCGGGTTCCATATCAATCAGCACGGAATTTACGATGTCTCTAAGAACAACGGACCGCGTAGCAATATCCGTGCGGGCAAGTCGAGACAGGTTCAACAAATCATCGATGAGGTGCCCCATATTGTGAATTGCCGATTGGATGCGATTCAAACAGTGGGCGGCTTCCGGATCCATCTTCGTGCCGAAATCCTCCTGAAGAATCTTAGAGAATCCATCTATATGCCGAAGTGGCGTACGAAGATCGTGAGAAACGGAATAGCAAAACGCTTCCATTTCCTGATTGGCAATTTGAAGCTGAGCGGTGCGTTCGGTCACGCGCTGCTCCAAAACAGAATTCAGCAGGCGAATTTCTTCTTCGGCGGCAATGCGTTCCGAGTTTTCCTTACGCAGCAGAGTGTTAACGTGTTCAAGATCCGCCATCCGGTCTCGAACGCGCTGTTCGAGTTGAGCATTCGTCTGCGCCAATTCCTGTTCGGCGCGCAAACGGATGGAACTTTCCCGCAAGAAAACCGTGAGCACCGACATCATGAGCAGCAGCGCAAGAACGCCGCCCCAGAGTTCAAGACGGATCGCCCGGCGCGCAGCGCCTGCTTGAGCATTCGAGCGAGCTTTCAACAGATCGTTCTCCGCTCGTATCATCGTTTCATAAGTCTTATTCAGCTCCGCCGACACCGGCTTGATCGCCTTGGTGATTCCTTGAAGATCGTCCGGCCCTTTTTTGCCCTGGCGATGCAAGTCAATGACCTGTTGAAGGAAAACCACCGCCTGATCCATTTGAGAATTCAGATTTTCAGCCAGACGGTGTTGCGTTGGGTTATCCGCGGTGAGCTGTTGCAAGCGGTCAATTATGACGTGAATATTAGCTTTAGCGGTAATGAACGCGGCTACATCTGATTCGGTCCCGTTGGCATAGTAATCAGTCACAGCGTTGCTGGCGCTCTTTGTCGCCGCAGCATAATCAGCAATGGCGGATAGAACGTCTCGACTGTGGATGACCGAATCGCTGGACTGTATCTGTTGGCGGGTTTCGCGATATGCCATGCCAATCACAGAAACGAGAAGGCCCGTGGCTAAAAGGAATCCCACAGCGGTGACCCACCGGAAATGACGGGCTGGAATACTCCACTGCGTGATCAGCGCGGAGGGTACTGCGACGCCGAATTTTGGTTTCTGATTACGAGCTTCACTCATCTGAGATACTCTGGCAAAAACTTTACGACCGCTACGGTTTAATGATGATCAGAAGACGTATATCCATTCTGTAATCCCGGGCGGAGAAGTCAACCATACTATAGTTTAACTGTGGCCTAGCAGTAATGGATAACTTATATTGCGGGAACGATTTTGGAAAAAACTCCGGAAATCGGTGTTTAGACTGTTGTTGCGAGGTAAGACCGAAGCCTTGGGCACCAACTAATCGGAAGACAAAGACTGCTGGATCAGGGCAATCAGGGCACGAGTGAAGGTTTGGGGTCTTTAATTTGTACGTGGTAGCGCTCGAGAAGTTCTCCGGTGGCGTGTTGCACGGCGGTGAGGGCGAGTTGGTAGCTGATCTGTGCATTCACCAGGACGAGATCAGCGTTTTGGAGCTGTGTCTGCGTGTCCAATAGGACGAAAAGCGTCTCGACGCCGAGGTCATACTTGCGCTGTTCCGCGTCCAAGTTTTTCTGGGTAAGGTCGCGAGCGATTTTCGCGGCGGCCATGGAAAGTTTGGCTTGTTCGAGCGAATGGACGGCGTTGCGGGCCTCAAGCTCGATGGATTGCACGGTGCCGCGCTGAGAGTAAAGATCGCGCTTCTTATTTACTTCACTGGTACCGAGCGCTGCTTCGGCGGCGCGGTTACGGATGGGAAGATTAAGCGTCATCGAGAAGCCGTATGTCGGGAATTGGAATTGATACACCTGGCTGTATGCAGCGCCAAGACCGGTGACAAGCACAGCGGGAGGCGGATTAGAGTTGGGTATACTTCCATTCAAGCCGTTCGAGCTGAGTGTACCTTGAAGTTCCAAGTCCGGCTGCATCTGGTTGTGTGCGAGGCGAATATTAATGTCGTCCACGTCCAATTGAAGGCGCTGCGATTCAAATTCAGGACGCTGCGCAAGCGAGCGCTGAATAGCTTGATCGATATCCAGAGTGACGAGTTCACCGACAGGCTCGGCCCGCTCGGTCAAAGTTAAATCGAGCGCATCGACGTTAGGATCCAAATCCGCGCCGATGATCTGCCTGAACGCATCTTCCGCCTCTTTCAGCGAATATTCCTGTTGAATCACAGCGACTTTGCGCGATGCCAATTCTGATTCTGTTCGGTAAATGTCGTAAGGCGGGAGGGCGCCTAATTCGAGCGACCGCTTGTCATGGTCATAGCTGGCCTGGGCTTGATCCACGGCCTTCTTATCCACGACCAGAGTTTCCCGTGCGAGAACAACAAACCAGTAATCGATGACGACCGACTGAATGATCGAGCTGACCTGCACTTCAAAATTATCCCGTGATTGCTGCAAGCCGCGCTGCGCAATAACGATGGGCGCGCGATTGACGAAGAGGCCGCGATTCCGGAGGAGAGGCTGCGTGACGGAAAAATCGAGCGATGGAGACCACGCTGGATTTAACGAACTCAGCGGAGCCGAAAAACGGGATGCACTTGTGCCGACGGAGTAGCTGGTGCCCGTCGGGAGGGATTGCGAAAAATTGATTGACCCACTCTGACTGAGTGAACTGGTTGACAGCGCGGTGACGCCCGCGACCTGAGAGGTTCCCGTGGGAGTGGTGCTACGGGTGGCGCTAAGGATCGAGTTAAGATGAGGATCGAACGGGGAGTACGCGGCAAGCACGTTGTACCAGGCGCCCTGGTAGGTCAGTTCATCAATGCGAATTGTCGTGTTGTTCGCGAGCGCGAGTTGAATGGCCTGATCGAGCGAGAGACGCAGCTTGCCATCCACGACGAAATCGCGAAGATGTTCCGGGCCGCTGAGTTGCGCGAGCGGGACGGGCCGCTTAACAACTTCCTGAAACCATTTCGACGTGGGGAAAGGCGCACTTTGCGCGCGAGCCGCGTGTGGCATCAGAGCGAGAACGGAGATCGCACACAGACTTAGAATGGAACGCTGCATCGAATTCCTCCACGAACGGATTTTGCGTGCTTGAAAGAATTGAAAAAAACTACTCGTACCGAATTGCTTCAACCGGATCAAGCCGCGCTGCTTTCCTCGCTGGATAAATTCCAAAAATTAAACCCACCGAAACGGAAACGACGAACGCCAGGACGATGGAAATCCAGGTGACGATGGTGGTCCATCCAGCGAGCCAGCCAATCATGCGTGACATTCCGAAGCCGACGAGAATACCCATCAAGCCGCCGACAAAAGAAATCATCGTCGCTTCAATCAGAAATTGGCGCACGATATCGCGCTGACGCGCACCGACGGCACGGCGCACACCGATTTCACGGGTGCGTTCGAGAATGCTGGCGAGCATGATGTTCATGATTCCGATGCCGCCGACGAGCAACGAAATGGAAGCGATGGCCACCATCACGATTCCGAAAATGCGCTGGGTGCGTTTTTGCTGTGCGAGCAATTCTGCTGGCACGATTACGGAAAAATCGTCCGCGCCGCGATGAGAAGTGCCGAGCAGGCCGCGGACTACCTCGGCTGTATCCGGGCTTTGATCGGACGAAGCGAGTTGGAGATAGACTCCATCAATTTCATCTTTCAAGTAGCTATCGGAATCAGCGAGGCGATAGATCGCCGCGTACAAAGGCACGTAAATTAAGTTGTTCAGGTCCTGCGTGGGAAGGCCCGCCACTTCTGTTTGCGCGGTTAGCTGCGGGCCGACGACGCCTACGACGCGAAGCCACTGCGTATTGACCTTGACGTATTGCCCGACCGCTTCCTGCCCGCCGAACAAGTTTGACGCCGCAGCCTGGCCCAACACGCAAACTGCAGAGCCGATAGCATTCTCGTCCTTATCGAAAAACCTTCCGGCCACCACGCGGAGGCTGGCGATGTTGACGTAACTCGGCTCAACGCCATAAACGACCGGCATTTCGCGAGCGGGCTTCGGAGTCAATTTGGTCGGGATGAAACGCTTGCGCGCCGTAGTTCCGGTAAGTCCGCCGACATTGGCGCGAATGGCGCGGTAATCCTGGAACGTCAGCCCCGGAGAGATTTTCCGAGTTTTCTGAATTTCGGTATCGTTGTGCGCCTCCTTTGCTTCCACGACCACGTTGCGCAAACCCATCTGCTCGATATACGCCATGACCTGCTGCTGCGCGCCTGCGCCGATGGAAAGCATGGAAACAACTGCGGCCACGCCGAAGATCATTCCCAACATGGTGAGGAGCGAACGCAGCTTGTGGGTGGTGAGGTTCTGCAGGCCGAGCTGCATATCGGAAACGTACTGGACCCAATCGCGTTCCGGAGTAAGAGGAATCAGCGAGGGATGCTTTCCGGATTTCGCAGCGCTCATTTGCCGCCCGCTTTCGCGCCGGAAGCGGCACCGGCAGGGGAAGGTGCGGCGGCAGCGGCCTCTGGATTCACGAGGGCAACCTCGGTTCCCTCCGGAAGATCCTCAATGACGACCTGGCTTTCCGACATGTGCTTGATGGTAACGGAGCGGGACTCGAATCCCTTGCCTGTCCTGGCGAATACGACCGGTTTGCCGGCGCGAATAAACAGCGCTTGGCGCGGAAGGTAGAGGACGCCTTTCAATTGAGCGCCCTGAACAATCACGTGGGTCGTCTGGCCGGGCCGCAGGGTGGGATCCGGCTGATCGAGCTGGAATGTGGCGTCAAAGCGGCGGGTCGAATCGCCGCCGAATTCGCCTCCGGACGCGAGACCGGCGATGGTCTTCACCTTCGCGGGAAAGTTCTTGCCGGGAATTGAGTCAATTTGAATGGTGGCTGCGTCGCCGGTGTTAATGTCGGCGCGCGAGGTTTCGGGGACACGCGAGAAAACTTCCATCTGGGAAACATCCATGATGGCCGCGACACCGCTGCCCGGATATGTCTGGTCGCCTTCCTGATATTCCGGGACGGACATTCCGAAGAAGAAGATGCCGTTGGTATTGTTTTTGCGGGCAAATAAACCAGAGATGGGCGCTTTGATGCTCATGCTCTGGATGCGATCCTGGGCCACTTTGATATCCAAGAGAGCTTTGTTGCGTTGTGCGACGTAAACGGCGAGGTTTGCGTCATTGGAAGCCACGCGCGATTTGGTATCGTCCTGGAGCTGCGCCAGTCTGCGCTTGGCTTCCTCGAGCGCCAGATCATTTTTCTTGGCATCAATGGCGCTTTTCAGTTCGTTCTGGCTGACATCGAGTTCGGCGCGGCGCACGTCAAACTGCGCGTGAAGCAAATCCACCTGATCTTTTGAGATGGAGATGGCTGAGTCGGCTTTAATCTTCGTGATTTGCTGATCGGCTTGATCGAGATTTGAATGAGCTTGATCGAGATTGTATTCCTGCTCGCTGGGGTCAAATTCCAGGACAACATCACCGGCTTTTACGACATCGCCGGTTCTGGCGAACTTGACAATCTGCAAAGTACCACCAACCGGCGGCGCAATCAGGATGGAGGTATTCGGAGTGCGGAGCTGGCCGGTGATATAGACCTTCAGATCAATATTTCCCTTGGTGACCCGAACTGTGGGAACGCCGCGCTCCGAACCCTTAATTTTGGCCAGCGAGTAATTAATGCCGAAGCCCGCCAAGACGACCAGCAAGACGCCGACGCCAATCCGCAATTGTGTGCGGGCCCTCATGGCTTGGCCACCGGATCCTTCAGCGCCACGCGCACACCCGGTTGCAAACCGCCGCGGATTTCGATCTGGCCGCCGCCGCGATGTCCGATGACAACGTCGCGCTCGTTGAAATTATTGCTGCCTTTGGCGCCTTGCTCGACGTAAACGACGTCGCGGCCATTTCTGGTAAAGAGCGCCTCGGACGGCACGAGGATCACATTAGGAATTCGCTGAACGGCGATGCGCTCGGTGACGCTCATTCCAACCCGCAACCTTGGATCGAGATGATCCAGCGCGACAACCAGATCAAAATTTTTCACTGGCGGCCATCCGCCACTAAAATCAATTTTCGCGAGTGGACTGATGTCAGCGACCGTTCCCGTGAATTCCATATCGGTGACGGCGTCCACGCGAGCCGAGACGGTTTCTCCGGCGTGCAATCGGCCACGATCTTCTTCGTCAAGGTGCGCGGTGATGCGAAGCGCGGAAAGATCGGGCAATTGCGCGATACCGGCCATTGGCCAGGCGCGGTCGCCTTCCTTGAAGGGAGGCGCGTTTTGGCCGAAATTGCCACCGGCGCGCCAGTTAGGCATAAGGTGGACCATGCCGTCGGCGGGCGCATGAATAGTGAGCCGGGAGACAGCGTCTTCGTAATGCTGAACATCGAGCTGAGCTTTCTTGCGTTTCTGATCAATATTGGAGAGATCCGCTTTGTTGCTGGCGCGGTCGGAATCCAGTTTCTGCTGGACTTGTTTGGCCTTCTGTTCGGCATCGGCGAGCGCGAGTTTTTTTTCTTCGCCATCAATCTGGGAAAGAATTTCTGCCTGAGATGCGTCGAGCTTCGCGCGCTCGACATCGTAATTTGCTTTCTGCAGGTCGGTGAGATCCTGCTGTTCAGCGAGCTTTTGTTTGGCTCTGGCATCGTCAACCTGAGCTTCCGCCTGCTTCAGGTCAGAGCTACGCTGATTTAGAGTCATCTGAATCGTGGAAGGATCAAATACGATTACAACATCGCCTTTCTTTACGGTGTCGCCATCCTTTACCAGCTTCAGGATTTGAATGGCGCCCGCATCGGGCGGAGCGAGGAGATCCACGGAGTGAAGCGGGCGAATCTGTCCGCGCAGTTCGACGATATCCACCAGTTCACCGCGGATTACTTCCGCTGATGGAATCGCGGTGGCGGCGGAAACGGTGGACGCGTCGCCGCGTGAGCCAAACCATCGCATATACGCCACGACGGCCCCAGCCACAAGCAAGAGTCCGGCGACAATGATCGTGCCGCGCCGCCGATACCAGATGCTCGAATTATTTCCCAACATATTTTCTCCAGATCTTCCCGTTCACTTGTTTGACGTTGCCACGCCCGCAGCGGCAGCTTGCACGGCTTCCGACGCGACACCGCGGATTACTGTTTCGCCCGGCTGAAGTTTTCCTTCGACCGCGGCTTCTACATCGTTCATGTGCAGCACTTTTACTTCACGCTCCTCGGAACCGCCGCCGCTCGCCACACGAACAAACATCTTGCCGTTTTCGGAAACCAGGGAATCGCGCGGGACGATCAGCGAGTTGGGCACGCGTTCCAGTTCAACATCCACGGCCGCGGAAAGATCAGGCAGAAGTTTGGCGTCTGTGCCATCAATCAAAAACAGCACGGTGAACGTGTGCAGCATGGGCGAAAAATTGTCGGCGGTTCCCACGGACGAGATGAGGTCAACTTTTCCATGAAAAACCTGTTCGGGATATGCGTCGAGACGGACTTCCACGTTTTGGCCGGACTGGACTTGCGGTAGATCCTGCTGATTCACGGGCGCGCGAACGCGCATCGCTCCGGGATTTACCACCTGCATAAATGCGGTTCCCGCGCCGACCTGATCGCCGTTCTGCCATTCGCTGAAACCGGAATTCTTGAAAGTAGAATTGACGACCACAAGTCCATCTGTTGGCGCGTGGATAGCCAGAAGGTCGGCATTCTTATTGGCGTGTTCAACGGCCAATTTTTTGGAATCACGCTGAATTTCGAGCAATCGCAGCGCGGCCGCAGCCGACCGGCGCCGGAGCAGGTAAGTTTCACGCAACTGCTTAAGTTTTGCGGTCGCTTCGTCGAGATCTTCCTTCCTTTTTTCCGCGTCAATGCGGGACATTATTTCGCTGCGCTTCACCTCGAGCACCGCATTCGCGAGGGCGTCCTCGGCGGCTTTGATGTCGGTATCGTCGGAGGCCTTGTCGGAGGCCTGAGTGGCTTTCAGCTTATTAATCTGTTGCTCGAAATCGTCGAACTCCGCTTTGCGGTCCAGGGCATCGCGAGTTTGCGCCTGGCGATCGAATTCGGCGAGAAGATCTCCTTTTTTGACGTGTGTGCCGGTCGTGACGAGAGTAGTGAGAGTGAGCTGGTTGGCGGTCTGAATTGCCAGGCGCGGCGCTTCGATTGGATGTGCTATGACGGCCTCGACAGTCCCCTGGACGCGAACGGTGCGAACAAAATCGCGGCGCTCGACTTTGGCGACTCGCTGCACATCGCCAGCAGTTTGAGTGGTGGTTTGGCCTCTGCGGATGACGATGATGCCACCTACCACGATGGCGATCGCAGCGAGAAGCAGCCAGAAACCTGGCTTTTGCCAGGGGCTTGGTTTGCGCCGGGAGCTTCTGACCGTTATCGATGGCGGAGTGCTTTGGGATGAGTCTGATGGAGGAGACACGAGTGGCTCTGCATCGGTGATGGAACGCTGGGACGTGAACGACATTTTTTATAATGCCTTAGTCACCGCTGAATCCTATATGGTCGAGCTTGGGCTCGAAATTACCCTGAAAGTTCCGACACCCGTCGCACAGACTAAGTGCTGGATATACAGACGCCTGAACGCCCAAAAAGTTTGCATCTACCTATATGAAAATGACCTTAAAATTAACAGGAGGGCAGCCGGTAATCCCGGCTGGCGGGGACATCAATAATATAGAGGATTAGCCCCTGTCCTCGACGGGCACGTAATCCCGTTCGTCCGAGCCAAGATAAATTTGGCGCGGGCGGGCGATTTTTTGCTCGGGGTCCAGCAACATCTCCTGCCATTGTGCGATCCAGCCGGAGGTGCGTGGGATGGCGAAGAGTACGGGAAACATGGTCATGGGGAATCCCATGGATTGGTAGATGAGCCCGGTGTAGAAATCCACGTTGGGGTAGAGTTTGCGCGAAACGAAGTAGTCGTCTTCGAGCGCGATGCGTTCGCATTCCAGGGCAATTTCGAGCAATGGATTTTTTCCCATGAGATCGAACACACCGTAGGCTACATTTTTGACGATTCGTGCGCGGGGATCGTAATTCTTGTACACACGGTGGCCGAAACCCATCAGGCGAACTTCGCCGGCCTTTACGCGCTTGATGTATGCCGGAACTTTAGAGACGGAGCCGATTTCCATCAGCATGCGCAGAACTTCTTCATTGGCGCCGCCATGAAGCGGGCCGTAAAGGGCGGCGGTAGCCGCGGCGGTGGCTGAAAATGGATCCACATGCGAGCTGCCGACGTTGCGCATGGCGCTGGCGGAACAATTCTGTTCGTGATCGGCGTGGAGGATGAAAAGAATGTCCAGCGCGTGCTCGAGTGTTGGATTCGGGCGGTACTTCATTTCCGTGGTCTTGAACAACATATTCAAGAAATTGCCGGGGTAGCTGAGATCGTTATCGGGATACGCGTAAGGCATTCCCAGGCTGTGCCGATACGCGAAGGCTGCCAGCGTGGGCATCTTTCCAATCAGGCGATAGGTCTGCTTCCGGCGCGATTCTTCGTTGAAAATTTCCTTTGCGTCGGGATAAAAAGTGGAAAGCGCGGCGATGGTTGAAATCAGCATGCCCATCGGATGAGCGTCATAGTGGAAGCCATCGAGAAATTTTTTGATGCTTTCGTGAATGAAGGTGTGGTGCGAAATATGGTAAGTCCAATCGGAAAGCTGCGATTTCGTTGGCAATTCGCCGTGCAAGATTAAATACGCAGTCTCCAGATAGGTGCTTTTTTCCGCGAGCGCTTCGATGGGGTAACCGCGATACCGCAGGATGCCCTTATCGCCATCAATATAAGAGATACGGCTGATACACGCAGCGGTGTTGTTGAAGGCCGGGTCGTAGGTCATCAGGCCGAAATCATCGGCGCTGGTTTTGATCTGGCGCAAGTCGACCGCGTGGATTGCGCCGTCCTTGATGGGCACTTCGTAGGACTTGCCGGTGCGATTATCGGTGATGGAAAGCGACTCGCGGTCTTTGGCGGAACCTTGCGAGTTGGCTGGGCGCGAAGCTTGCTGCTGAACCGGATTCATGGTGTTTTCCCGTGGGAATTATTTCCTTCTCCAATGTACACCAAGTGGCGACCCCGCGGGAACAAGGGCGGAGAATTCGTGGGAAAGAGTTATCGTGCGCGGGGAGGGAAGTTCCGGTGGGGTCGCGGGGGTGCTCCAAGCCTTAATTATACGTCTTGACAATAGTCGTTATAACGAGTACTATTGCCTTGCTGGCAGATTCAAACAGGAGGATCCCATGATTCAGATTATTCGCAGCGCGGAACGGCATCACCTTGATGCCGGCTGGCTTTCTACTCACTGGCACTTTTCCTTCGACGACTACTACGACCCGGCCAACATTTCGTTTGGGCCGCTGCGCGTATTTAATGATGACGTGATTCAGCCGGCGGGCGGGTTTCCGACGCATCCGCACCAGGAAATGGAAATTGTGACCTATGTGATCGACGGAACGCTGGAGCATCGCGACAGTATGGGCAACACGGGCCAGATTAAACCGGGCGAAATTCAACGGATGAGCGCCGGTACCGGATTGCGGCATTCGGAATACAACGCGTCGAAGACGGCGCCGCTCCATTTGGTGCAGTTGTGGATGATTCCCGCGAAGGAACGATTGACGCCGTCGTGGGAACAGAAGCAGTTTTCTGTGGAAGCGCGCAGCGGGAAGCTGCTGCCGATTGCGGTACCGGAGGGCGCGGAAGTTCCGGGCGCTGTGTCGATTCATCAGGACGCTACCATTTACACTTCGCTACTTTCCGCGGGGCAGACGGCGAAGCATGCGATTGATGCTGGACGGCGCGCGTATATTTTTGTGGTGAACGGCGAATTGAAATTGGAAGCCAAGAGCGCCAGCAAAGACGCGAAGCCGGTGACGCTCGCAGCAGGCGATCAGGCCCGGATCGCGGATGTAAATGCGCTGACGCTGACTGGAGGCGCGACGCCAGCAGATTTCCTGCTGCTGGATTTGCCGTAACGCGAGGATTTGACCGGTGCAGTGAGTATTTCGCGGTTAAGATTTCGCGGCTTCACGGGCGAGCGCGTGCAGAAGAGTGTGCATGCGGGGATGCGTCCCGACTGACGGCAATATTTCCACGGTGAGTTGAGGGACCTGCGCACGAACGACGGCGGCTTGCTCCGGAATTTCTTTTTCGAGCGGGCCGCCGGGCGTCAGCAGTAGCGGCAGAATACGAATGCGAGCGACGCCATCGTCGGCAGCTTCCTTCGCTACTTCTGCAAGATTTGGCGAAGCGGAATGAAGATAGGCCAGGCGAACGCCGTCTTTCCCCAATTCATTGCGCAAACCTTCGGCCAGTTCCTCAAAAGGCTTTCGGGCCTTTGAGTCTTCACTGCCCGGTGCAAAAAGTATCAGACGGATTACTTCCTTCATTCAGTCTCCCCGGCTATTTGGAACGCGTTTCAGGATAGCAACAGCGGCGGGGTTACGCCACATGCGCAAACCGAAGGCGCGTTGAATCCAGCATTAGGGCGAGTGGCTCGGCTTCCTGGTCGATGTTGCCACTCGCTCCAAACGCATAATTCTAAAGATCAGTTTCTGTGATTCAACGAGGAAGGCCGACGCGGCGCACGAGGTCCTGAAAGCGCGGATCCGAACGGAGAGAATCGAAGCCCGGCCGCAGCAGGACGCCCGGGTTAAATCGTTCTTCGTAACCCTTTTCCAGCCAATTCATGGCCTGATCTTTATCCCCGAAAGATGCATAGATCATGGCAATTTCCGCGGCATACGAATAACTAGGGTTTGCGCCATTGCCACGACTCACGGTGCACTCGTGGCTCTGGCCGAAATTCTGGGTCTTTATATTCTGTTGGTTGCTGGGACAAACGTACTTCCCGTGAGCTGGCGCATCGAGCGCTGGAAGCTATGGATGCGAGTTGAGTTAGTCCTGTGGTGGGTAGTTCTGCTCATGGGATTCGGAACCTACTATCTTTGGTACGCTGCGCCAGGTCTCCACTGAAAATGTCCGTTCACGACCGGCGGCAATTTCGATAAGGGCCAGACGATGAAATTGGGGCGCGTTGTATTCAGCAGGAGCGGTGGCACTGCGGGTTGCCTAAGCGGACGTCGCGGTCCACGGTACCGTTCGCGATAGATAAAGAGGCGGAACGAGCGCAATGCTCGAAAAGGCCGTAGAATAGCCTTTTGCTGAACCGAACTCTTAATTCTTCGAGGGTGTATGCCCGAATTAAAATCCAGTGGCAATGAGAATTCCAATCGTGCCAGCGATCATCTTGCGAATGAACGCACCTTTCTGGCCTGGATACGCACTGGCGTCTCGATTGTGGTGTTCGGTTTTGCCATTGGACGCTTCGCGATTGCCATCCGACAACTCATGCAAATTCAAGGCCGCACGTCAACAACCGGAGGAATTTCCGTTTGGTTTGGTACGGCCGCGATTATCGGTGGGGTGGTGCTGACACTGGCCGGCTTAGTTCGGTACCGCCGAACGCGCGCGCAGTTGGAATCCGGACAGTTCGAGCCGGCGGGATTTGTTGTTGATCTTGTAGGAATATTGACGGCCTTGTTCGGATTGGCGCTGGCTGGGTATCTGGTGTACATAGGACACCGGCTATAAATTGCTGGCGACACAGGGGATCCGGCGTGATCTGTGGTCCTAGCGGTGGGCGCATCTCCATAAATGAATACACTTCGCCGAACGAACGCTTCTAGTGGTCGTTGTTGCCAGGTCCTAAGCACCGATCGACTGGTCGACCACAGTCACGTGGTTCTGTGGTTGAACGACTTGTGGATACGTCTGTGTATGAGTGGAGTCAGATTTAACGACTGAATCCGAACAGTATGTTGAGGTTGGCGTCACTGTGGGCAAGAGAGTGAACAACTGCGCAAGTCAATGCGATCACTGCCTCGAGCGAACACATTAAAGACAAGAAGCGGCCCTTCTGACAGAGTATAGGCCCAGTGACACGCGCCCACAATCGTGATACAGGATGGCTCACGAATTCGATGAAAGGAATCTTTATGCGCATCAGTTTTCGAGAGGTGGCGAAATTAATTCTGGCGGGTGCGCTGCTTGTTGCGTTGGCGCATGCGTTGCTTGCGCCTTCCGCATTTACTCAGACTTCGCCTGCACCGAAAAAGCGAATCGTGATTGCGGCGCGCACGATTCTGGACGGACGCGGAAATGTGCTGCACGACACGCGAATCGTAGTGGAAGGCTCGAAAATTGTGGCAATTGATGCGAAGGCCGGGCCGGTTGACTACGACCTGGACACGTTGACGGTGCTGCCGGGATGGATTGACGCGCACGTGCACATCACCTGGAGTTTCGGCAAGGACGGGAAGAACGCCGGGACCGGAGGCGTCACCCAAGAAGATGCGTATCAGGCGGCGTCCAATGCATGGGTAACTTTGATGGCGGGATTCACCACGGTGCAAAGCGTAGGCGCGCCGAACGATGTTCCCCTGCGTGACGCCATCGCGAAAGGAATCCTGGCGGGGCCGAGAATTCTTACCGCGGTCGAGCCGCTGCAAGGACGTGGCGAGCGCACCGGCACGCCGGATGAAATCCGCGCATATATCAGGAAGCAAAAAGAAGCCGGTGCGGATTTAATTAAAATCTTCGCGTCGGCCAGCATCCGCCAGGGCGGAGGCATGACGATTTCGCAGGAACAGTTGAACGCCGCATGCGATGAGGCGAAAAAGCAGGGCCTGCGTACGATTGTGCACGCGTATAAAGAAGCTGTGCGTGCGGCGTCGCTTGCTGGATGCACCGAAGTCGAGCACGGAACGCTTTCCACGGACGATGATTTGCGCGTTCTTGCGGAGCGCGGCACATATTTTGACCCACAGGCCGGACTGGTGATTGAGAATTACCTTTTGAATCGGGATCGATATCTCGGTACTCCGGGTTATACCGAAGAAGGTTTTGCGGCGATGGAAAAAATCCTGCCGATGAATCACGAGTTGGTGCACCGCGCGGTAAAGATTCCCGGACTGAAAATTGTCTTCGGCACGGATGCTGTGGCCGGAGCGCACGGACGCAATGCAGAAGAATTTATCGACCGCGTGCGCGATGGCGGACAGGATCCGATGGCGGCGATGATGTCCGCAAATTCGATTGGCGCGGAAGCGATGGGTCTGGGAAATAAGATCGGTTCGATTGCGCCGGGGTTGGAAGCGGATATTATCGCGCTCGACGGCGATCCGCTGAAGGACATCACCGCGGTGCGAAGAGTTGTTTTTGTGATGAGGGGCGGCGTCGTGTACAAGAATGTGGCGCGGACGGCAATTCCGAACTACGCCGGCGTTACACCGTAACGAAAAATAATTAATTCGCGCTGGAACCGACCAATTCATTCTCAGGAGATCGTGCATGACCCATAGATCGCTTTCAGCTTTTGCGGTACTTGTGGTGTGGGTTCTATTGGCTACGGCCGCCGCGGCCCAACAATCTACGGATTCGCTAGACACCGCGCCACCGGGCGCGCCGACGATTAATCAGTCGCTTGAAATGCGCAGCGCGGGTTCCCCGCGGATTTCCCCTGATGGCCACTATGTGGCATACGAAATTACTCACACAAATTGGGAATCGAATGCGTTCGAGCGAGAACTATGGCTTGCCGACACTGCCACCCCTCAGAGGATTCGCCTGACGAGCAGCAAGGGATCCAGTTACGACGCGCACTGGTCGCCGGATGGCAAGTGGATCGCATTCCTTTCCGACCGTCCGCCTCTGCTGGCAGGAGCCAAAGAAAACAAGGCGCAGATTTATTTGATTTCCGCAGCCGGCGGCGAAGCACGGGAACTGACGAAGATCGAAACGGGAGTGAACTCATTTTCGTGGGCGCCTGATGGGCGCAGCATTGCCTTTACGGCCAGCGATCCGCAGACGAAAGCCCGGAAGGATCGCGACGACAGGTATGGAGAAGTGCAGGTAATCAGCGGCGATTATTCGATGACGCATTTGTGGACGATTAATGTTCCCGCGGCTGAATCGCTCGAAGGCGGCGATTCTACACATGCAAATAATCCGCGCCAATTAACCGAGGGAAATTTGTTCACGGTAGGCGCGTACGCGTGGTCGCCCGACTCGACGCGCATCGCATTTTCGGCGCAGCGTGATCCGGAGCTAGGTTCCGCGGAAACAGCGGACATCTATATTGTTACTTTGACCGACCGTGCGGTAAAGAAAATCGTGTCAACTCCCGGGCCGGATAACGATCCGGTGTGGTCGCCGGACGGAACTGAAATCGCCTATGAAACGGCTGACAGCAGCGAGTATGCGTTTTATACCAATCACAAAATCGCCGTGGTTCCTGCGGCGGGCGGCGCGCCGCGGGTGCTTACGGCGAAATTCGACGAAGACGCCGCGCCGATTGGTTGGAGTGCGGAGGGAATTTATTTCGCGGCACTGCAACGGACCTACGCGCATCTGTTTCGCGTGAATCCGAAGACGGAAGCGATTGAGCGCGTCACGTCACCTAACTCGTTTATCGCGCAACAGTTTTCTTTTACGCGCGATTTCCGTCAGGCGGCGTTCGTGGGCGCGGCGGATAACACCTATCCGGAAATTTATGTGTCGGCGTTGCGGCCGTTTGCGTCGCGCGCGCTGACGGCGAATGGCGATCAGCTGAAAGGATTTCACACTGCGCGGCGCGAACGCATCGAGTGGACTTCGCCGGACGGTAACGCGAAAATCGAAGGCATCCTGATCAAGCCCGCCGACTGGGATCCGAACAAAAAATATCCGCTTCTGGTTGTGATTCACGGCGGGCCGACCGGAGTGGACCGCACGTCGCTTGCGGCCGACCGTTACTATCCAATGGAAATCTTTGCCGCCAAGGGCGCGCTGATCTTGCGACCGAATTATCGCGGCTCGGCGGGATACGGCGAAGTTTTCCGCTCCTTGAACGTCCGTGACCTGGGGACGGGCGATTACGCTGACGTGATTTCCGGCGTCGACTACCTGATTAACAAAGGCTGGGTGGATCGCGACAAAGTGGGCGCGATGGGCTGGAGCGAAGGCGGCTATATTTCGGCGTTCATCACCACTTCGAGCGATCGCTTTCGGGCGGTTTCCGTGGGCGCGGGGATTTCCGACTGGATGACCTACTACGTGAACACGGACATTCATCCGTTCACGCGGCAGTACATGCACGCTACGCCGTGGGACGATCCAGAAATTTATCGCAAGGCATCCCCAATCACTTACGTGAAAAAGGGAACCACGAAAACTCCCACGTTGATTCAGCACGGCGGCAGCGACAAACGAGTGCCTTTGCCAAACGGATTCGAGCTCTATCAGGCGCTAGAGGACGTAGGCGTGCCCGTGCGAATGTTGGTTTATCCAACGTTCGGGCATCCCATCAACAAACCGAAGCAGCAGCGATCCGTGATGGAGGAGAATTTGCACTGGTTTGCACACTGGATTTGGGGCGAGCCGCTGACAGAAGAAATTCACTGATGCGTTGCGGCGGGAATTTTCCGCGAAGCATCGTATGATGTACGCCACGCGATAAATCCATGCCCGAAGACCAAGCTGCACAGCCCGGCCCAACCGGCAAAACTCAAAACAGATTATGGATGGTCGCGATGCTCGTGACTGTTGCAGCGATCGTGGTCGTTCCGATTTGGAGCGGGCACTACCCTCCGCTGCTGGATTTTCCCACACACGTTGCGAGTACCTTCGTACTCGCTCAGTTGCACAATGCGCAGTACGATTTCGCTCGTTACTACGCCGCCGACTGGGCTCCAACGCCGTACATCACTACGGACGTGTTGATGGTGGCGTTGAGCCGCGTGATGCCCACACTGATCGCGGGAAAACTGGTGTTCAGTCTGGGCATGATTGGACTTCCGTTAGCGGCGTGGTTTTTTCTTCGTCAGATAAATCCCGGCGACAATGCTGTAGCGCTATGGTTTCTTCTTGCCAGTCACAATATTTTCTTTCGTTACGGTTTTATGGGATTTTATTGCAGCCTGTCATTTATGTTCCTCGCTCTTGGGTTGTGGCTGCGCTTTCTGAAACAGCCGTCAGCGGCGCGGTGGACTGGGGCGTGTATGGCGCTGGCCGCGACATATTTCACGCATTTGCTGGCGTTCATTTTCATGGGTGTCATCGTGGGGCTTTATTCGTTGACGCGGCCGCGCATGAAAGAGTGGCTCGCATCAGCGGGGCTGTTCGTTCCGTGGCTTGCATGCTACTTCATTTTTTCGCGAGTGGTGGAAAAACAGGCCGGTGGCGCGGTGTTCCGGACGTGGAACGACAAACTCGAAGCCTTCTGGCTGATTCTTGCGGGCAATTCTGATCTTCTGAATCGACTTGCTATCGCAGCAGTAATCGCGCTTTTTGTTTTTGGATGGCTACGAAATTCTGAATTCCAATGGCAGTGGAGATGGGTGGTGGTATCGGCCGGCCTGCTGGTTACGTTTATCGCGCTGCCTGTGGGTTACGGCGAGGGATACGACATTGATATTCGCGCGCTGCCAATTCTGCTGGTCACACTATTCGCCATGGCACGATTCGGGCGACGCGCCTGGAAATTTGCTCCGTTCGTTTTATTATTGTTCGCGGCGCGCACCTACGATTTGACGAAACAATTCCGCGCGGCACAGCCGGAATTAGCGGGCCTGGCGAGATCATTTACGATGACGCCCCCGAACGCGCTTGTTCTGCCGATCGTCGCAGGGCCTGACGAAGATCCAGTGCGGCAGTTTTACGCGCATTTTTCGGATTACGGGACCGTGGATCGTGGATGGATTTCGCCGTACCTACTGGAAGATCCCGGACTGCTCCCGCTACGCATCCGGATGCAAACGTACACGCCCGATGGATTTTGGGATTTGAGCTACCACGAGCAATTGGATTGGGAACGAGTGCGACTCGATTACGATTACGTTTACGCTTACAACGTGCCGAAATTTGAAGACGGCCTGCGCGGAATCGGTGATGTGATTTATACCAGCGGCAAACTTCAGCTATTCAGGATTCGCAAGGAAGCGTCGCAGATTCCCTCTGCGCCACCGAAGTAAACACTTCCGCTCGTAAGAATAAATTTCGGAAAACCTTGCAGCTCTTCAGCGGCGGTCCGGCGCGGAGTGGCGAACATCGCTACCCGCGACCATGTAGATAACGTCTTCGGCGATGTTTGTGGCGTGATCGCCGATGCGTTCCAGGTTTTTTGCGACGAGAATCAGCTCAAACGCGGGAAATACAACCGCGGAATTTTCCATCATGTAGGAAAGCAGCTCGCGGAAAATCTGATCGCGGAGCGAATCCACCTGATCGTCGCGCACCAGAACATCCTTCGCGAGTTCCACGTCCTTGCGAACCACGGCGTTCAACGCATCGCGCATCATTTCTTCCGCCAGCTCGCTCATGCGCGGCAGGTCCACGTACGGTTTCACGCGTGGATGGCGAACGATGCGTTGCGCGGACTGCGCAATGTTTACGGCCTGATCGCCAATGCGCTCGAGATCATTGTTGATGCGCGAAACGGCCAGTACGAAGCGCAAGTCCACGGCCATCAATTGGAACAATGCCAGCAAATGCATGACGCGGTCGTCAATTTCCACCTGCAAATCGTTGATGGCGCTTTCCTCGTCAAGCACTGCGTGCGCGAGTTTCTCATCGCCGTCGAGCACCGCATGAATCGCCTGATGCACGGCGCGCTCCGCCAGACTGCCCATCCACAGCAGCCGTTCTTTCAGCTCGTCTAAATCTTTTTCAAAGTGCCGTTCCATTCAGATTCTCCCGGGAATACTGGAACTGAATTGTCCGCGAATAAAACGCGGCGCACTGCCGGCCAACTCATCCAAACCGGCCGGTGATGTAAGCTTCCGTGCGCGGATCCGTAGGCGTTGTAAACAATTGCGGCGTCGGACTGAATTCGACGAGCTCACCGGTCAGCATGAAAGCTGTGGAATCACTGATGCGCGCTGCCTGTTGCATGTTGTGAGTGACGATGACGATGGTGCAGTTTTCTTTCAGTTGAATTAATAGCTCTTCAATTTTCGCAGTACTGATCGGATCGAGCGCGGAGCAAGGCTCGTCCAGCAAAAGCACTTCCGGATCCACGGCCAGCGCTCGCGCGATGCACAGACGTTGCTGCTGTCCACCGGATAATCCATAGGCGGAGCGATTGAGCCGATCCTTCACTTCGTCCCAAAGCGCAGCGCGGCGCAAACTGTGTTCCACGGCGTCATCGAGCGAGCCTTTGTGTCCATTGATGCGTGGGCCGTACGCAACGTTGTCATAAATTGACTTGGGAAATGGATTGGGGCGTTGGAACAACATTCCGACGCGGCGCCGCAGGCGAGTTACGTCCTGCTTCAGAATATCTTCACCATCGAGCAGGATTTCTCCGGTCAAGCGCGTGTAGCTGAGTGTTTCATGCATGCGATTCATCGTTCGCAGTAAAGTGGATTTCCCGCAGCCCGACGGGCCAATCAGAGCGGTGACCTGATTGGCGGCAATTCGCAGATTCACATTAAAAAGCGCCTGGGATTTCCCATAATAAAAATTCAGACTGGAAATCAACATCCGCATGGCCAAATCCGGCGCCGTCTCTTTCGCGGATCCGGGCGATGCGGTGACTACCTTCATGGGCGTCTCCTTGCTAAAGGCATATTTTGTGGCAGCGGACATATTCAGTACTCCCTATCTCCGCCCAATTGCCTGACGCTGTAACAGCAGGCGCGTAAGCAGATTGGTTACCACCACCAAACCGAGAAGCACCAGCCCGGCAGCCCAGGCTTGCCGGTGCCAGTCATCGTACGGGGAGATTGCGTAGTTGTAAATCACAACGGGCAGCGCGGCCGTCGGCTGGTTCCAGCCGTGCGGCCAGAACTGATTGCCGAAAGCAGTAAAGATCAGCGGAGCCGTCTCCCCCGCTACGCGCGCCAGCGAAAGCAAAATTGCAGTGAGAATCCCGCTTGAAGCCGCTGGAATCACAACCGTCGCGATGGTTTTCCACCTGCTGGCGCCTACGGCCATCGCGCCTTCACGCAATGACCGAGGAACCGCCCGCAAGAACTCTTCGCAACTTCTCAGAATAATCGGCACCATCATTACGCCAAGAGCAAATCCTCCGGCCAGCGCCGAAAAGTGGTGCATCGGAATCACCACCATCGTGTATGCAAATATTCCGATGACGATGGAAGGCACGCCGTTCAATAAATCAGCGGCATAGCGGACAAAGAAAGCCGAAGTCGGGCTGGCAAATTCCGCCAGATAGATCGCCCCGAACAGGCCCACCGGCACGCCGACCAGCGCAGAAATGATCAGCAGCTTTCCGCTGCCTACAATCGCGTTTGCGATTCCTCCGCCGCTTTCGCCGACCGGCGCGGGCAAGTTCGTGAAGAAACTCCAGTGAAGCGCCGTGGCGCCCTTCCACCCTAGGAATCCGAGAATCAGGAACAAGGCAGAAACAGTGATGAGGGCGCACAGACCAGTCAGGCTCAACATCACAGCGTTGACCGATTTTCGCCACACCATTCGCAGACTCATGTGTTGGCCACTCCTGCGCCGCGCCGGGACGTCGCTACGATCATCAGACGCGCCAGCCCGTTCAGTAGGAAGGTGAGCAGGAAGAGCACCAGGCCCAGCTCGATCAACGAGCTAAGATGCAAGCTGCTGGTCGCGTCCGCGAATTCATTCGCGATAACAGCCGCGATGGAATAACCAGGCGAAAGCAGCGAAGTGGAAACTTTCGATACGTTGCCGATGACCATGGTCACAGCCATGGTCTCGCCCAGAGCTCGCGCCATGGAGAGAAACACCGAGCCGAGTATGCCGGTGCGGGCGTAATTCACCACGACCTTGAAGGTCGTTTCCCAGCGTGTGGCGCCCAAACCCAGTGAAGCTTCGCGCTGATCTTGTGGCACGGCCATCAGCACTTCGCGCGAAACAGAAATAATGAATGGCACGACCATTATCGCGAGCACGATTCCTGCTGTTAGAAATCCGATTCCGTAAGCCGGGCCCTTAAATAACGGCAGAAAACCTAGCCTCAGCTTCAGAAAAGGCTCGATCGTTGTGCGCATCAGCGGCACTAGCGTGAAGATTGCCAGCAAACCATAAATGACGCTCGGCACGGCGGCCAGCAGATCAATCACAAAACTGAGAACCGAAGAAACTTTTGGCGGGGCCAGCTCGGAAAGAAAAATAGCGGCACCCAATCCAAGCGGCACCGCAATGATGAGGGCCACCGCGGTCGTGACGAGCGTGCCGTAAATATATGGCCATGCGCCAAACCGATTGAAGACGGGGTCCCAGGTAGATGTAACAAAAAAGCTCCACCCAAACGTTGTCCGCGATAACGCCGAATGTTTCCACAACTCGTAAACCAGAGTCGCAGTGACCAGCAGTATGCTGGCCGCGAAAATCATCGTGACCAGATGCGCGATTTCGTCGCCGTTGCGTAAACGGCGCAATAGGACCTGCGTGCGTGTGGCTGAGCGCGCAGGTCCTGCTGTGGTAGACACTGTTCCCATGTTTTAGGCCAAGCCGGTCTGATACCCTGCACGGTTACTGAATCAGTGAAATTGCTTTCGTTTCCTTCGCGATTACCGGAGCGGGCAATTTTGCATAGGAAAGCGCTTCGCAATCCTTTTGGCCGTCAGCCAGCATCCACTTCAAGAAGGCTTTGATCGCTTCGCGCTTATTTGCGTCCTGTATTTGCGCGGGAATCAACAACCAGGTGAAACTTGAGACCGGATATGAAGTTTTTCCGGGCGCATTTGTAATCGAGACACGGAAGTCGTCGGGCATATTCGCCGCCGCTCCCGCCGCTGCCGCAGAAACGCCTTCCAATGAAGCTTTCACAAACACCCCGTCCGCATTCTGCACGTCTCCGTAAGGCTCATGGTTCTGGATCGCATAGATCAATTCGACATAGCCGATTGAGTCGGGCGTCTGCTTGACGGTTCCCATCACGCCTTCATTCCCTTTGCCGCCAAGACCAACCGGCCAATTCACGGAAGTTCCCGTGCCGACCTTGGTCTTCCAATCGTTACTGATTTTGGAAAGAAAATCCGTCCAAATATAGGTCGTTCCGCTGGCGTCGGAACGGTGGACGACGATAATGTCATCGGAAGGCAATTTAACCCCCGGATTGACCTTGGTCAGTTCGGGGTCGTTCCACTTCGTGATTGTGCCCAGGAAAATTCCCGCAAGCGCTTTTTGAGTGAACTTGAGCGTTCCCGTGACGCCAGGAATATTGTAGCTTGGGACGTCCGCGCCCATTACCGTTGGGAAATGAAGAATCTTGAAACCGGCCTTCGAGAGTTCGTCATCCGTCATTGGACCGTCAGAAGCGCCAAAATCGATCGCGCGGGCCGCCAGTTGAGCCTTGCCGAAGCCCGAACCCTGCGATTGATAATTGATCTGAATGTTCGGATGCATTTTGTTGTATTCGTTGAACCACTTGGAATACATGGGGTAGGGAAACGTCGCGCCGCCCGCGTTGATTTGCACGCTGCCCGATTGCGCCAGCACCACACTCGCTACCACCAGGCACAGAACTACAGCCAAAAGTGACTTTCGCATTTTGATTGGATTTCCTCCGCGACACCATTGTTGTCGCGTGTTGTTACAGTCCTGTTACAGCTATGAGAAATAGGAGTGAACAGAATAAGTCCCAATTCTTCAGGCTGTTACCGTGTAGATGCGGGGACTGTGGCCCTAAAATGGAAAGCGAAGCGACAGAATCCAGCTGTGATTGTTCGTGTGGAATTGGGTGACGGCGATCTGCACGCCTGTCCCTATCGTCACGCCCAAACGTTGCCACAGATGGAAGCGGCCTACGACCAGGCCCGGCGTAAGAAAAGTCTGCTTCATACCTGAATGCGGCCCATCGAGAAAGAATGTGGAATTCACTTCTAATTCCGGCCAGAGCTTTCTTACGACGCGATATTGAAATGACGTGTTCCAGATGACTGACCGTCCAATAATATTCGTATCCGAAACCGGAAATGACACGCCGACCGTTGTTTGTACATCAAAGTTTCCCCAGCCCTTCCCTGCCGCAATCGTGGGCGTGATGGTCGCCGCGAGCATTCCTACGTGATCCTGTCCGGTAGGCAAAGTTGCCGCCAAAAATGCCGTCAAAATATAATTGCCGTGTTCTTCATTCGCGGAAAGCAATCGGTACTTCACCAAAAAGGACGGGTCGCCAAATCCGTCAGCAACATTTGGCTGATTGTGAACGATGTACGGCGGCACGCTAAGAATCAGTTCGACGTGCTCGGACGGAATCAGCTCGAGGCCCTTCGAGAGACTGTAATTTTCGGCGTAAATTCCGTTATTCGCTTCCTGCCAGGCAATGTCGGACCGGAATTCCTCTTCGAGCCGCGGAGTCGTGGTGGCAAGCGGGGTAATCCAGTGCGGTTGCTGGGCTTGTGTTTTTGTGACGCGCTCGAACCAATGATGCCAAAAACCCGTGTCCGTGGCGGTTTGCTGGGTACTCTTCTGTGACGGCGCACTCACTTGAATTGCAGCATTCGCTGGAACCGCAGAGCCCGAGGCGGCCGGCGCATCGGCACGATCGGAATTGTCTACTCGTTTTGGAATTGTCTGTGCGAAGACTTGCGGCATTACGCAGAACAGGAGCAAGGCAATCACACCGCGCAGAATTGAACGAATCAATGCTTTCCCTCCCACAGAATCAGGCCCGTCTGAAGAAATCCAGCTTGCGAAACAACAAGACAGAGTAAACGGTTTTAGCCGTTTCAACCTAATTAGTCAATACGATTTGATGCGCTTATACTCGGACGTCCGTTCGGCCAGCGTCCGCCCGGCAAGGCCATGTAACACAACATTCACATTGCTCTCACATACGATTGACGCCCGCCCCGTAACCTCACTCTTCACCGATCTTGTGCCGTAGCGAAGCAGGTCGCGCGCGAGGGGCGTGCGGTTAGGTCCAGACTTCGCGGCAAAGCTTCAAACTCCAAGGAGGAGCGAATGCGAAAGATAGCAGCATGGATTCTGTTTCTCGGACTGGCCGCAGCACCCGCCGTAATGGCCGCCGACGGGAACGACAAGACGTTGGACGCAAAGACGGATAAAAGCTCTACGAACACGAACAAAGCAAATGCTCCCGCTCCGACCAGCACCGAACTCGAAGCGGAAATCGAACAACTGCGCGCTCTGATTAAGGAGCAGGCAGATCAACTCGCCGCGATGAAAGCGGCGATGCCCAATGCCGGTGCAACCAATGGCAGTGCGGCAAATTCAGCTCCCGCATCCGGTACGGCATCCGGCACAATGGCCACACCGGCGGTGATGACGACCGCTTCGGCATCGCCTACGCTCATGCCGGCAGCCGGTGCTGCTCCCGCGCAGGGCGGAGAAGACGTATCGCCGCTTCAATTCCGCATCGGTAGCGCTACGATTCAGCCCATCGGATTCATGGATTTTACAACCGTGTGGCGCAGCCATGACGTCGGAAGCGGCATCGGCACCAACTTTGCCGGCATTCCTTACGGCAACAACTTTCAGGATAATCTGAGCGAGTTCCGCTTCAGCATGCAGAACTCCCGAATCGGGTTCCGTATCGACGCAACCGTCAAGGGCGCTCACGTGATGGGCTATATGGAATCCGACTTTCTTGGAAACAATCCCGGAAACGTCGGCGTCAGCAGCAATAGCAACACTCTCCGTTCGCGCTTGTACTGGGTGGACGTCCGCAAGGACAAGTGGGAAATTCTCGGGGGGCAAACGTGGAGCTTGATCACTCCGGGACGCAGCGGCATTTCGCCTCTCCCGGGGGATGTCTTCTTCACACAGAACATTGACGTGAATTATCAGCTTGGTCTGACCTGGGGACGAATTCCGGAAGCGCGTTTTGTTTACCATCCAACCGACAAGGTAGCCGTAGCAGTTGCCCTTGATTCTCCAGAGCAATACGTCGGCGGTTCGGCGGGCGGTCCCCTCATCACCTGCCCTGGCGGTACGGCTTCACTCATCTGCGGAACCGGTGGGGCTACTGAATTCAACAACGGCGCCACAACTCTAAACTCTCCAAACCGCGCTCCGGACGTAATCGGGAAAATCGCGTTCGATCCGTCAAGCCGGATTCACGTCGAAGCGGGCGGTTTGGAGCGGCAATTCCACGACTTTAATACGGTTAGCTCGGCGAAGTTCTCCAAGACCGGCGCGGGCGCATTTGTCAACTTTAACCTGGAATTGTTCAAGGGCTTCCGATTCATCTCGAACAATTACTGGAGCAGCGGCGGCGGCCGGTACATTTTCGGCCAGGTACCAGACGTGATCGTGCGGGCCGACGGCAGCATTTCGCCGATCCGCAACGGTTCCACGGTTTCGGGTTTCGAGTTCACGCATAAGAAAACACTGCTCTACGCTTACTACGGCGGAGTTTACGTAGCCCGGAACACTGCGTTCGATACGAACGGCACCACGCCTATCGGATACGGAGCCGTCGGTGCGGTGGGTTCGACGGCTCAGAATCGCTTCGTCCAAGAGGGAACGGTTGGATTCTCTCAGACTGTTTGGAAAGACGCGAAATATGGCGCCCTGAATTTCATGGGCCAGTATTCCTATATCTCGCGCGATCCCTGGTTTGTTGCCACCGGACAGCCGGCGAACGCGCATATCAATATGGTGTTCCTCGACCTGCGCTACACATTGCCGGGCGGGGCGCCGAGCACGAAGTAAACGCAACACGCGACGCGGGACTGCGTGCTCAGAAGTTAATTTGTAATTAGTCGCCACCAAAAACGGGCGGGAAGGCAACGCGAGTTGCGCTCCCGCCCGTTTTATTTTCCTACGCAGAGAAATTCATTTTCAAATGGATTTGTTGGCTGGATTCGCATTTCGATCAGAGGAAAATACTAACCAGAAAAAAGGAGGCCGGCGCCAGGGGAACGCCGGCCTCGCGGTAGGTGGCTGCCTGAAGCTTTGAATCCTCAGGCGGAGAAGCGGGGAAAATCGGCCTCTCAACGGAGCCATCATAGGCGCGAAACTTCAACGCCCTGTCAATCCATTATGAATTCTGCGTGAGACGCGATTCCACTTCCGCCGTATTGGCCAGCGCGCGTCCGTGCCTCACATCCATGCCGCGCAGCCAGAAGATTGTGTCTTCCGCGATATTGGTTGCATGGTCCGCAATGCGTTCCAGATAGCGCGTCGCCAGCACGAACTGCAAACCCGTGGCAACGTTTCCCGGCCCTTCCAGCATATTCGCCAGGAGACGCTCGAAAATCTGATCGCGGTAGCGATCCACGATGTCGTCTGATTCCAGCACTTCGCCGGCCAGCACCACATTACGAAATATAAGAGCCCCGAAACTCTTCGATACCATCGCGCGAACCGCCGTCGCCATCGGCGGCAAATCTTCGGGCGGCGCGATGATGTCCATTTGCTGCAATGAAATCACGCGCTCGGCGATATTTACCGCCAGGTCGCCCATGCGTTCCAGATCATTCGAAATTTTCAGCGTGGCTACGGTCAGCCGGATCTCTTCGTCCGCCAAATGGCCGGAACGCAACACGCGCACCGCCTGTTCGTCCATTAGCATTTCCATTTCGTTGATGCGCGGCTCCATCATGAAAATTTCGCTGGCCAGTTGGCTCGAAGCCGGGTCATAAACTTCTACGAGCGCGTGCATCGCTTTATTGATGCTGCCTTCCACCGTACGCGCCATCGAAATCAGATAATTTACCAGAGCTTCCTGATAAACCAGCGCCGTTCCTCTTGCTGGACTCACCATATGGCCTCCCGCAGGGTGTTCCAAACAGTGCGCGAAATAGTGCTACACCCCGGCAATGCTAGCGTGCGCTGTGCACGTTACGAGCGCATAACGCGACGATGAATTCTTCGCGAGGAAATTGAATCTAAACGTGGAGAGAGTTCTTGCAATGCAGCGAGGAGAAATATTTCTGAACGATCTACCCGGCCATCGGGACCGAAAAATGAAAACGCGAACCCTGTCCGATCGCGCTTTCCACCCAGATGCGCCCACCGTGGGCTTCCGCAATGTGCCGCGCGATGGAAAGTCCCAGTCCCGTGCCGCCAACTTCGCGCGAGCGCCCTTCGTCCACGCGATAGAAACGCTCGAAGATGCGTTCCTGTTCCGCATGCGGAATACCGATTCCATTGTCGGCCACGGTGAATACAATTTCGGCGCCGTCAACCACTGCGCTCGCGATGATGTGTCCACCCGGCGGCGTGTATTGCACCGCGTTATCAAGCAAGTTTTGCAACACGTCGCGCAATCGCCCTGAATCTCCGCGAATCGCGGGCAAGTCGCGCGCTGCTTCAACTTTAATTGTCTGCTGCTTTTTCTTGGCGGAAAAACTCGCGGTATCTGCGCACAGTTTCAGCAGGTCGGTGGGATTCACGGTGCGAAGCTCGAGATCCATTTTCCCGGCTTCAATCGTCGAAAGTTTCAGCAGATCATCCGTCAGGCGTGTCAATCGCTCCGCGTGTTCCTGAATAATTTCGACAAAGCGGCCACGGTGGTCCACATCTTCCAACGCTCCCGCGAGCAGCGTTTCCGCGAATCCGCGAATCGCTGTGAGCGGAGTTTTAAATTCGTGCGACACATTCGCTACAAAATCCTGCCGCACCCGCTCCAACCTTCGCAATTCACTGATATCGTGCAGCACCAACACCGCGCCGATCGCCATTCCGCCCGCTTCGCTCGCCCGTACCGGAGCAGCCGTGACTGCGAATGTCCGCACGCGCACTGTTCCTACGGTCACTTCGCTTTCCACGCGCTGCTCGCTGGTCAGCGCTTGCTTCACCACGCCGAGCAACTCGGTTTGCCTCACAAGCTCCACCAGCCTTCGTCCTTGTCCAGCCGATCTTCCCGGGATTACTTCGCCTGCTTGCGCTCCATTGGCTCCGTTGATATTCACTCCGCCAACATTTGATCCCGAGCCTAGAATTTGCGCAAACGCGGCATTCGAGTACACAACACGTTCGTCAGCACCAACCACGGCAACGCCTTCCGCCATGCTTTCCAGAATCGCAGCGGTGCGGCCGTGTTCGTCCGTCAGGGAACGAATCGTTTGGGCGAGCCGCAGCGCTGTTTCGTTCATTGCTCGCGACAGCATTGCAAGTTCGTCGTTGTAGTTGTCGGGAGTAAGCGGACGGAAATCTCCGCCGGCTACGCGGCGAGAGAATTTTTCCAGGCGCTGAATTCGAAGGACCGAGGATCGTGTGAAAAACAGAGAGAAAATCGCGGAAACGATGAGCGCTAACAATATTCCAAATAACCAGACGTATTCGCTATTGGGAGCGCCATTCGCAGCGAGTTCAACCGCCAGCCACGCTCCCAGCGCTAATCCTGTGAGCGCAAGTCCCCACTGCCAGATGCGGTTAGCTCGCACGGCTCCCACGGTCCGCTCGCACCGGCGCGGCCCCCACTTCAAACATGTAGCCCGCTCCCCGCACCGTCCTCAGGTGGACGGGACTCTCTGGTTCGGATTCCACTTTTTCCCGCAGCCGCCGGATGTAAACGTCCACACTACGCGGCGTCACAAATCGGTCGGCTCCCCACACTGCATCCAGCAATTGATCGCGCGTAAAAACCTTATCGGGACGCGACGCGAGATAATGTAGCAATCGGAACTCGAGCGTGCTCAGAGTAACCGCTTTTCCGGATCGCGTCACGCGATATGACGAAGGGTCAATCACCAGCGCGCCCGCTTCGACCGTCTTCGCGGTTTCGCCCGGCGGCGTAGCGCGGCGCAACAATGCTTTCACCCGCGCTACCAACTCGCGCGGACTGAACGGCTTGGTGACATAATCGTCCGCGCCCATTTCCAATCCCACGACACGGTCCGCCTCTTCGCCGCGCGCCGTCAACATCAGAATCGGCAAACGGTTTAGCGAAGCATCGCGCCGGATTTCCTTGCAGATTTCCAGTCCCGAAAGTTTTGGGAGCATCAGGTCCAGCAGCAGCACGTCTGGCGGAGCTTTCTTCACCTGCGCCAGGCCCGAACCGCCGTCTGAAATGGAGGTAACTTGGAATCCTTCGTGCGCCAGGTTATAGCGCACCAATTCCACGATGTCTTTGTCGTCTTCTATGATGAGTATTCGCGTCATAGTGAGTGCAGAATTTATCTTTCTGATGAGCACATCCGGAGCAGCGCGCCCGATCAGCTCCGGCACAGGCAGGTTACTTGCCATCTGCGCGGACGGTCAAGCGTTACACTCCCTAGTTTCCCATGAAATTGTTACAGTTTGATGAAAACGCGCCGCCGGTAAAGCAGCAGCAGTGGCAGGTAACAAACGAGCACGAAAAATATCGCGAATAGCAGAGATGCATTCTTCGGCTTCGCGATTGACGCGAACCAGTGCGAGTAAATGTAGCCGTGCACGCTTCGTTCCCTGCCATTATCGTTGACGTGAAAATTTGTGCTCGCAATGGAAAGTAGAAACGACAATATGAACGCGCTGATCGCGTTGCTGCCGAACACCAGAAATGGCTGCGTCCAGCGGCGCCATCCGCGCATATCCACCATCCAAAAACAAATCGCCAGAATGACCATGGCAAAGCCGGCCGTGAAAATCACAAATGTGCTGGTCCACAAGTTCTTGTTGATCGGAAAAAGAGGATGCAGCAGACGGCCCACAATCATCGTAATCACGCCGACGATCATCAGCCCTGCGAATTTCCGCTCATTCGTTTTCGTTCTGCGCATCCATTCGCCGGTTAGCACTCCGCACAGAACGCTGCCAATGGCCGGAAACGTACTCAGAATTCCTTCCGGATCGCGCACTTGTTTCAACTGGCCCCACAAATGTCCGTACATCACCCGGCGATCCAGCCACGCCGCAAGATTATTCGCAGGATCCAAATTTGCCGGGCCGATGCCCGGCACCGGAATCAGTCGCATCGCCGCCCAATATCCAATTAACAGCACTAGAATCGTGCCCGTCACTGCTGGAATGTTAGTCACAAAATCATCGAAGTCCGCGCGCCGCGCCGTCCCCACCACCAGCAATCCAGCCATCAGATAACACACCGCGATTCGGGGCAACACGCCCGGATAGCGCATCGTCGAAAAATGAAAATGCGGAAATACATTCAGAAATAGTCCGATCACGAGAATGGAAAGGCTGCGCACCAAAACGTGACCCGCCAACCCGGCGCGCGTGCTTCCGCGGCCGAGCCTCGCCGCGAAAGAAAACGTCATGGATACTCCGGCGATAAAAAGAAAAAAAGGGAAAATTAAATCGGTGGGCGTCCAGCCATTCCATTCGGCGTGATCCAGCGGCCAGTACATCGCCCCCCACGTTCCCGGATCGTTCACCAGAATCATGGACGCGACGGTGATGCCGCGAAATACGTCCAGCGAAATAATCCGCGCAGGCCGCGCAAATGCCAAAGCGTTCTCAGGATGAGAGGACTGCTGCGATTGCGTAGGAATCGTGCTGATGGTGATTCTCCAACCAGTCGCACACTAGCGCACGCTCGCCGCAAAAAGCAAGCGCGGCCCGCGAAATATCGAGAGCCGCGCCGGAGTGCCTGTGCGGTGTGCCTGTGCGAATTTCCTATGAAAGTTATAAATATTAAAGTTGAGTACCAGACTTAGTGAATTGCCACATTGTGCGCACCGGAAAGAATCGAAGCCACGGTGCTTGCGCTTTGCGGCACCCACCACGACTTGCGCACCCACGAATGTGAATTGTGCAGCATCTGTTTGCTCAGCAAATCGAACAACAGCGGAGCAACCTGCACCGCCGCGTACATCGCGTTTGAATTCGCAAAAGGTTGCAGCATGGGATTTGTCTCATGCGTCGTGCCTTCCGCAATATTCCGTCGAGTTGACCACGCGTCGAACGTCGCCGCGCCGTGTTCCATCCCGCCCAGCACAAACCACATTTTCGGCACGCCGATGCCCGCACCTTCCGGGCGCTTCCGCGTCATCGGCATCCCCAGGATCGCGGGTTCACGAGCGGCTGGGTTTAGCGAGGACGAGAACGATCCGGCGTTTTCAGGGATCGCGTTATCAATCGGAGTCACAACTGTCTGACCCGGCTGATAGGATACAGTCGAACCGCTAGGAAATATTGGCTGCGGGAAAGCTACCGGCGCGCTCGCTTCTTTACTGGCGGGGGATTTCTTCTCGCCGTCTTTCGCATCTGATTTCGTGTCTGCTTTGGCTTCGGGCTTGGTTTCTGACTTCGTTTCTGGCGCTGCGGCGACAGAAACAACTGCGGAATTCGTGGAGCTAACCGGCACTGCGGGCGCCGGGACTGCAGGGGCTTGCATCAGAATGACTGCCAGGGCGAAAAGCATCGCACTCTCCTCAGTACATTGCGTCAGAACTCATGCACAACGTGAGGCCATAGTAGCGGCGGGCGTCGCTTTCCCCTATGGGCCGAGAGATGCAATTTTGCTAGGAAAACAGTCCTAGTTTATTTCTGCCTTAACAAAACTGAAGTTCTAGTACGTGCGTTGGTGTCGCATCAATTGCACAGGTTCGAGCCTTTGTGAATTTCAAAGACGTCCACCGAACCCAATGTTTATGGGGCTTTATCCGCGAAACGCGACCAAATTCCAAACGATCTTAACTCGGCCTCAGGATGCACATCATTCAGCATTTTTTTCGTGCGTTCCGCTGGTCACGGAGTCGAAAACCTTCCCGGCTAATCAGCAATCTGGAACGCCAGCAGCACTTCAATCGCCGCATTCCGCGAAAGGATTGCAGGGTCCCCCTTATCCAGCGTCTCCGCCGGGCCGTGATGGGCAATTCCGTATTGAGCCGACGAACAAAGCCTTTTACTGCCAGAAGTTCTACTGAGGGTCGCGTGACCCAAGGGAGGATTTATGACGGCGCAAAGTGGAATTCAATCGCCATCACCAAGAAAAACCCGCCACAGGTCAACAAACAAAAGTAAATTCCTCTCGCTTAATCCGTTAAAGTTTAAGGATGCGGTTGCGACGATTTTACAGCTCAAGCCGGAAGCGAAGCTGAAAAAAGACTAAATAATCATTGTATTTATTACCTTTCAAGACAACAAAGGCTATGTATACTCTTCTATGCGAAGAGCACTTGTAGGCGTCTGCGGGCGCAGGCTGCTCTTAGTAATTTCTCTCCCGGCTGGAACATTCCCCTCCCTGATGGGCTAAATAATGAGGCCGTCCAACCTTGAATACTGGCAGTGGCTTCTGATTGCTCTTGTTTCGGGGCTTATCTGCGCTGACTGTACTTCTGCGGTGCGGAAAGTACAAAAATTGGGTTGGCTTTTCTGGGCTATTGTTTTCGGCGCAATTAGTCTGTTCTCGGTTCTAATCGCACTGGTTCGTTTTGTAAGGCGGGCTTAGCAAAGCTAGGGATGCCTCATTCATCCCGTCATCGCCCGCGATCTCCCGTCACTTCCCGCCATTGGGTGTGTGAACTATATAATCCCGGTTTATTTTCGGTGCATTACCGATCCCTGGGCATGAGTGGGCTGAATCAACTTTACGACGCCGCTCTCGCTGACCTGGCGTCTCAGTCTTCGGAGGGCAACTCACATTAGACTCTCCACCCTGCGCTATACTCCCGATACTTGGAGGAAGGCGTGAAGGAAATCCTTGGAAGCACGATTTTGATTCTTGGGGCTTTGTTTCCGATTGTGAATCCGCTGGGGAACAGCCCGATTTTCCTGATGCTGA
>ODAK010000787.1_pt1 | contig 36111 bp, 26 predicted proteins | sample 1539591 | NCBI WGS metagenome assembly ODAK01 (sample SAMEA3539303, study PRJEB22396) | soil metagenome | biome: tundra; feature: field; material: soil | place: USA | collected 2010-05 | depth 0.15 m | reverse complement strand
GCGCGCAAATGCGCGCAAATGCGCGCAAATGCGCTGATGGGTGATCATGCCCGGGCCGCTCGTCCTTGCACCCGGGGGCGCCTCCGGGCGCCCCCGGGCACGCCCCTTGCGCCGCCGAGACCACCATCTTACTTACCTGTCAGCACACCCCCATCGGGCCCTGACGGCGAGCAAGAAGACGGCAGCACGGCGGCGAGGCCCGTATCGGTCGCGCTCGGCTCGCCTTCTCGGTGGAAGTGCGGGCCTCCTGGCGCTAGGTCTTGGTGCGGGAATCGCGACTGGAAGGCGGCGTATGTCGCCGTCAAGACTTAGGTCGCCCCCTACCTAGTATCGGAGACACATGTTCGACGAGTTCGGCATCAACGCGGGGTACGTCGAAGAGCTGCACACCCGCTGGCTCCAGAGCCCTCACTCGGTCGAGGCGGACTGGCAACGGTTCTTCGAAGGCTCGGGCGGGGCGCCCGGAGCGACCGCTCCTGCTCCCCAAATCGCGGCGCTCGGCCCCATCATGAACGGCAAGACCGTGAACGGCAACGGCAACGGCGTCGGCGTCGCCAACGGGAACGGGAACGGGAGCGCTCGCGCCGCGGCTGCCGCGGCAGCTCTGGCGGTCGAGAACGGCTCGCCTCCGTCATCGGTCGCCTACCGCGAGGCCGTTCGCGAGACCGTGATCGCGGCCACCGAGCTGCAGAGCCGCGTGGCCCACCTCGTGAATGCCTATCGCGTGCGCGGGCACCTCTTCGCCAACGTCGACCCGCTCGAGAACCCGACCGCGGCGGCGCCCGAGCTCGAGCTCTCGCACTTCGGTCTCAGCGAGACGGACCTCGACAAGACATTCTCCACCGCCGGCATGGCCGGGCTGCCCGAGCGCGCGCGCCTTCGCGAGATCGTCGCCCACCTGAGGGAGACGTACTGCTCGTCGATCGGCGTCGAGTCGACGCATATCGAAGAGCCGGAGCCCCGCCTCTGGCTCCAGCAGCAGATGGAATCGACGCGCAACCGCGCGCTGCTCGACCGCACCGAGCTCGTTCGCATCCTCACGAAGCTCACCGAGGCCGAGATCTTCGAGCAGTTCATCCACAAGAACTACGTCGGCGCCAAGCGATTCTCGCTCGAAGGCTCCGAGAGCATGATCCCGATGATCGATCTGCTCGTCGAGGCCGCCGGGCAGCACGGCATCGAGGAGCTCGTCATCGGCATGGCCCATCGCGGGCGGCTCAACGTCCTCGTGAACGTGATGGGCAAGAACGTGCGCGAGATCTTCGCCGCGTTCGACGACAAGAAGCCCGAGCGCTTCCTCGGCGCCGGCGACGTAAAGTACCACCTCGGCTACTCGAGCGAGGTCACGACGCACGGCGGACGGCAGGTCCACGTGTCGATGGCGTTCAACCCGAGCCACCTCGAGTTCGTGAACCCGGTGGTCGAGGGGCGCGTGCGCGCGAAGATCGACCGTCGCAAGCGCAAGAGCACGATGCCCCTGCTCGTTCACGGGGACGCGGCGTTCATGGGCGAAGGCGTGGTCGCCGAGACGCTGAACCTCGCGGGGCTCGAGGGGTACACGACGGGCGGGACCATCCACCTCGTCATCAACAACCAGATCGGCTTCACCACCGTCCCGTCGGACTCGCGGTCGACCCGCTATTGCACCGACATCGCGCGGATGCTCCGGGTCCCGGTCTTTCACGTGAACGGCGAGGACCCGCAAGCGGTCATTCAGGTGACCCGCCTGGCCATGGAGTTCCGCCAGCGATTCAAGCAAGACGTCGTGATCGACATGTATTGCTACCGGAAGTACGGCCATAACGAGGGCGACGAGCCGCGCTTCACGCAGCCGCTCATGTACGCGCTCATCGACAAGAAGCCGACGGTGCGTGAGGTCTACGTCGCGCGTCTCGTCGCCGCGGGGCACGTCTCGCGCGAAGAGGCCGACACGATCGCTCAAGAGCGGCGCGCGACCCTCGAGCTGGCCCTCGAAGAGGCGCGCAAGGGTGACTTTCACACCAAGCCCGAGGCCATGGGCGGCGTCTGGGCCCCCTACGTCGGCGGTCCCGACGCGGCCGTCCCCGACACGGCGACCGCTTTTCCGAGGGAGAAGCTGCTCGACGCGCTCGAGAAGTTGACGACCATGCCCGCGGGGTTCCACGCGAACCCCAAGGCGCTGAAGCTCCTCGAGCAGCGACGCGAGCGGGCCACGGCCGGGCAACCGCTCGACTGGGGCACCGCCGAGCACCTCGCCTTCGCGTCGATCTTGCTCGAGGGCCACGGCATCCGGATCAGCGGACAGGACGCGCGACGCGGCACGTTCTCGCATCGACACGCGGTGCTCTTCGACACCGAGACGGGCGCCCCCTACACGCCGCTCGCCCACCTGGGCCACGCGTCGTACGGCGGCGTCGGTCGCTTCGAGATCTACGACAGCCCGCTCAGCGAAGCCGGGGTGCTCGGCTTCGAGTACGGCTACTCGCTCGATCGACCCGACAAGCTCGTCGTCTGGGAAGCGCAGTTCGGCGACTTCGCCAACGCCGCGCAGGTGATCATCGATCAGTTCATCGTGTCGGCAGAAGACAAATGGTCGCGACTGTCGGGCCTCGTCCTGCTCTTGCCTCACGGCTTCGAGGGTCAGGGGCCGGAGCACTCGAGCGCGCGCATCGAGCGCTTCTTGAACCTCGCTGCGGAAGACAACATCCAGGTCTGCAACCTGACGACGCCGGCGCAGCTCTTTCACGTGCTAAGGCGGCAGGTCAACCGCCCGTGGCGCAAGCCGCTCATCATCTTCACGCCGAAGTCGCTCCTCCGGCATCCCGAGGCGGTCAACACGCTCGACGAGATCGCCGACGGCGCGTTTCAGCGCGTCATCGCCGACGGCGCGGTCGAGGGCACCAAGGTCCGCCGCATTCTGCTCTGCAGCGGCAAGGTCTATTACGAACTGGCCGCCGAGCGGCGCCGCCGCAAGCGCGACGACGTGGCCATCGTCCGGCTCGAGCAGTACTACCCTCTCAGCGGCTCCCTCGGCAGGGCGCTGGCGGGCTACCGCGAGGGCACGCCAGTCGTCTGGGTCCAAGAAGAGCCGAGCAACATGGGCGCCTGGTACTTCTTGAACGCCCGCAAGGCCGAGTTCTTCGGTTCGCGCCATCCGCTGACGCTCGTCTCGCGTCCGGAGAGCGCCAGCCCCGCGACCGGTAGCAAGGCCGCCCACGACCTCGAACAGAAGATCTTGCTCGACGAGGCTTTCGCGGGTTGATCGAGCTGCTCGGGTTGCGGGCCTTTGCGGCGCTCGGCGCCGCCCTGGTGTTGGTCGCGGCGCTCATCAATCGCTTCGCGCCGGCCAAGAGGCCACGGATCCGCCGCGCGCTCTTCCTCTACGCGATCTTCGGGCTGTCCACCATCACGGGCGAGGTCCTCTCCCACGTGGAGGCGCCGCGCGTCACGGGCTGGGGCGAGACCAACGCGCTCATCGCCTGCATGGCGGGAGCGTTCACCTGCGTGGAGCTCGCGGGCCTGGCGATCTTCGATCTCCTCCTCCCGGCGCTCGGCGTGGTGCTCGTCACGATCACGAGCGACATCACAGTCGGCTTCGCTTACGTGTTCGCCACGTTCGCGGTGCTCAAGGCCGCGAACGTCTCCGCAACGTCGGTCGTCACCACGTCGGCGGTCGTCAGCGGCGTGCTCGCGCTGAGCCTCCAGGCCACGCTCGGCAACATCCTAGGCGGCGTGGCCCTGCAGCTCGACGGCAGCATCCACGTTGGCGACTGGGTGCAGCTCGCCGACGGAACGCAGGGCCGGGTCATCGCGATCCGCTGGCGCCACACGGTGGTCGAGACCCGCAACTGGGACACCCTCATCGTCCCGAACTCGAACCTGCTCGCTCAGAACATCACCATCCTCGGCAAGCGCCGCGGCATGCCGCTGCAGCATCGCATGTGGATCTACTTCAACGTCGACTTCCGGTTCGCGCCCTCGCGCGTCATCGACGTCGTCCGCACCGCGCTGACGATGGCGCACATCGAGGGGGTCGCCGATCAGCCGCCCCCGAGCGTGATTTCCTACGACTTCGCCAAGGACAACCGCGACAGCTTCGCGTACTACGCCGTCCGCTACTGGCTGACGGACCTGGCAAACGACGACCCGACGAGCTCGCGGATCCGTACGCGCATCTACACGGCGCTCGAACGCGCGAACATCCCGCTGGCGAAGCCGGCGCAGACCGTCTTTTTCTCTCCTGAACAAGACGAGGCCGATCGCGGCAAGCGCCACCGCGAGCGGCGGCTGAGCGCGCTCGCTGGGGTCGAGATCTTTCGCTGGCTCACGCCCGAAGAGCGCGCTTCGCTGCTCGATCATCTCGAGTTCGTCCCGTACACCGCGGGCGAGACGATCACGAAGCAAGGCGCCGTGGCCCACTGGCTCTACATCATTTGTGCAGGCAAGGTCGAAGTGCGCCGCCACCTCGAGGGCTCCACCGTCAGCAAGACCGTCGCCACCATCGATGCGCCGGGCTTCTTCGGAGAGATGGGCATGCTGACCGGCGAGCCTCGCCGCGCCGACGTCGTGGCCGTCACCGACGTCGACTGTTTCCGTCTCGACAAGACCGGGCTCGAACGGATCCTCCACGCGCGGCCCGAGGTCGCCCGAGAGATCTCACGTACGCTCGCCAAGCGCGACAACGAGCTTGCGACCGTGCTCGAGGGCCTCGACGAAGAAGCTCGGAAGGCGCGAATGGTTCACCTCGAGACGCACATGCTCGACCGCATCCAGGAGTTCTTCGGGCTGGAGCGGACCACCAATGGTTGACGGTCCCTGCGCCGTCCGGCTGACGTCTTCATGATCGCCGTCGATCTCGGCGTCGAGAAGGTGGACCAGGCGCTCCGCCTCGTACGCGCGCTCGGCGCGCACAGGTACGTGGCGGGCCGGATGCACCTCGTGCACGTCATCGCGGCCGATTCGGTTCCCGACGACGCCGGGGGCGCGCTCGCAGACGTCCGCGCCTGGGCGCGCGCGACCGTCGCCGAGGGGAGCCATGGCCTCGATCTGGCCTCGCGAGACGAGCGCTTGTGGCGGCGTTGCTCGGACGCCGAGCTCGTGGCCTTGCTCGAGGCCTTCTGGGCGCCGGGCCTGCGTGCGCTCGCCAGTCGCGCGGCCCTCGAGGAGCGACTCCGGGCGCACGGCCTCGAGACGACCCATCGTGCGGCGTTCGACGAGTCGAGCGAAGAACGAATCCATCCGCTGGCGATCGACGCCGGCTGGGAGCTCTACTCACTCCGCGAGCTCGACCCCGAGCGGCACAAGGGCGCCATCGCCGCGTTCGGCGATCCGCTCGCGTTCGAAGTGGCTTGCTTCGAAGAAGAGACGGCGATCCCGCAGACGCCGCATCTCTACGAGCTGTCGGCGATGGGACCCGCCGAGCTCCTCGCCGCCAGCGACGAGGGCGTGCTGGCGCAGCCGTTCGTCGTCTGGGCGCAGGGGAACGAGACGTACCTCGACTACGTCTTCCGCGGGATCGAGCGCGCCGCGAAGCTCACGTGACTCGCGGAGCCGCTGGAGCGGCCCGGACCGTTGTGGCGTCAGGCCGGGGAGACCTTCGCGTTATCGACGCGGACGAGGATGACGGTGATGTTGTCGCGCCCGCCGCCCCGGTTCGCCAGGTCGGTCAGCGTCTTGGTCGCCTCCTCGAGATCGGCCGTGGCGACGAGCGTCGCTTCGATCTCGGGCGCGGGCACCATGCGACTCAGGCCGTCTGAACAGAGCAGGTAGATGTCTCCAGGCAGCGGGGCCTCGCTGCCCACGTCGACCTCGACGTTCGGCTCGACGCCGAGCGCGCGGCTCAGGATCGCCGCCGTCTTGCCGACGATGCCCGCCGCGCCCAGCGTGTGGTCGGTGGTCAGCTGGGTCAGCGCGCCGCTCCGGAGACGGTAGCAGCGGCTGTCGCCCACGTGCGCGATGTACACGCGCTGGTTGTTCGGCGAGAAGTACGCGGAGACGACCGTCGTTCCCATGCCCGTGTAGGCATCGTTTTCGAGCGCCGCCGCGAGGATGCGCTCGTTCGCCTGCAGCGTCGCTCCCCGCAGGCGGGCCGCGCGCCGCGGGAGGGGTGGCTCGCGAAGCGGCCCGAAGTCCGACTTCTGAAACGCTTCGCTTATGGCCTCGACGCACAACCGGCTTGCGACCTCGCCGGCCGCGTGGCGGCCCATCCCGTCGGCGATGACGAAGAGGTGATGGTCTTCGAGGATCGCGTAGGCGTCTTCGTTGTGCTTGCGTTTGAGGCCCGGATCGGTCCGACCGACGGCGGTCACCAGAATGAGCGCGTGCGGCCCGGTGGGCTCGTCGTTCTCCTCGAGGTCGAGGCCCGCGTCGCTGCCGGCGTCCGACGCCGAGCCGTCGGTGATCTCGGAGTGCGAATGGAGCCTGGGCTTGGCCCGCGGCGGGAGATCGACCTTGGCCCGGCCGCTCGAACTCACCGCGGGGGTCGCGCCCGTCGCGCGAGCCGCCTTGGCCGGCGCCGCGTCTTCGGTCTTTCCGTCGGAGCGAGTTAGAACGACGATGACCCAGCCAACGAGGCCGAGCACGACCACCGCCGTCACGATGTAAAGGATCTGAGGATCCGGCATTCTTTTTTGGGAGGGTCCGGGGAGGTGTCCAGGAATGGTCCGGATCCTAGGACAACACGCCGCCAACCGATGACGCAAAAAGAGCACGGACTTTTCTTGCGCGCGCTCTTTCGGGCGTGCGTCCTCGTTCTGGTCGCGCTCGCCGTCTCGGCGTGCTCTCCGCATCTCGCGGGAACGAACGACGCGGCGCTCGAGTACGAGATCGACCCGGATCCGGCCACCGGCAAGGCCCTCGATGTCGAGCTCGCCGCGCTCCGCACCAAGGCCCGGCTTTCAGCGGCGCAGATCCCCGCCGACGTCGACGCGACCGCCGACCGGCGGCGCGTCCGGGTGGTCATCGACGCCGACGCCGTCGGTGCCGTCGATGGACTCGTCCTCTGGCAAGGCGGCCTGAGCGTGCTGCGCGCCGAGGCCCCCGACGCGGGGCCGATCGCGGAGCTGCCCATCGCGGGGATCGAAACGGCCGCGCGGGGCCGCGCGCTGGCGCTGACGTTCTCCAGCGGCAAGGCCCGCGACGCGCTGGTCGCCGAGGAGAAGGCACACCCCCCGGAGAGCGTGACGCTGGCGCGGGGTCAAACGCGCCTGGCCACGATGCCGATCGACGACGCCCTCGCGACGCCCCTGGTCCTGTCGTTCGGCGACGAGGTGACCGCGTACGCGCGCGCCGCGCGCGTGAGGGATCTCCTCGCGTCGCCCGTGCTGCCGCCCATGCGACGCGTCGCTCTCGACCGACTGCCCCCGAACCGGGGTCTGGCCGCCGCGTGCGCGATCTTGCCCTTCGTTCTCTCGTTCGGCTGGCTGGCCTTCGTCCGGCGATTCGATCGCGCTCGCCCGGAGCCCCTGTGGCTCGTGGTGGCGACGTTCGCGCTCGGAGGCCTCTCGGTCATTCCGGCAGGCCTCGCGGAGATGGCGTGCGCGGCCGCCACGCCGTGGCTCGATCCGTCGGTGATGACCCTGGGCGGTCAGGTGTGGGCCCTCCCCGTCGCGATCGCGGTGTTCTCCCTCGTGGTCGGGGTCGCGGAAGAGGGCTCCAAGTTCCTCGGCGCGTGGTCGCTCGCCCGCCATCGACGCGAGTTCGACGAGCCGGTCGATGGGATCATCTACGGGTCGGCAGCCGCGCTCGGCTTCGCCGCGGTCGAGAACGTCAAGTACTTCGCCGTCGGGCGGATGTCCGGCGTCGTCATCGCCGTTCGCGCGTTCATCACGGTCCCTGCGCACCTGTTCTTCGGTGCCCTCTGGGGTTACGCCCTCGGGCGCAAGCTCGTGTCCCGGCAGACGAGCGTCTTCGCGTTCTTCGCGCTCGCCGCGGTCGCTCACGGCACCTTCGATGCGCTCCTCTCGACCGACGGAATGCAGCTCGTTTCCACGGTCCTGGTCGGGGCGCTCGCCTTCGGGTTCGTGTCGATGCTTCGCAGCGCGCTGCGATACGGCGCCGTCGCTCCCCGCGCGGGGTGGCCGCGCGACCGCGTCGGCGGCGCGCCTCCCACCGAGCCCCTCCCGGCGGGCGAGCTCGGGCGCGTATACTTCCGCGTCGGGTCGGCCCGCGCGTTCTACGCCTCGGCCGCGTCGCTCATCCTATGCGCGTTCGCGCTCACGGTGCTCGGCGGAGCGTACGAGTACCTGCATCACCGGATCGGGGTCGTCTTCGTGACGCTCGCCACGATGATGCTCGTCCTCTTCGGGGTGGCCGCGTATGGCGCGTCCGCGACGATCCCCCTCGACGTCGCCATCGACGCGCAGGGCGTGACCTTCGGCGGGGCGCGGACACCCTGGCGCGCGGTCGTCAGCCTCGACATCGAGGTCTCCGGGCGCCGCGCGCAGGTGGTCCTCCACACGACCGAGCGCGCCGTGCGCCTGGGCCCCACGACCGTCGCGACGGCGCAGGCGGTAGCCGCGTCGATCCGGGCCGTACACGCGGTCGTGTGACGAGCCCCGTGCGGCCGTCTCGACTTCAGTCGATCGACACGAGCTCGACCTCGAAGACCAGGCCGGCGTTCGGCGGAATCGTGGGAGGGCTGCCGTTCGCGCCGTACCCGAGGTCGGGTGGGATTCGAAGGCGGCGCTTGCCGCCGATCTTCATTCCGACCACGCCCTGATCCCACCCCTTGATGACCTCGCCCTTGCCGAGCGTGAACTTGAACGGGTCGCCGCCGTGATCGTACGAGCTGTCGAACTTGGTGCCGTTCATCAAGGTGCCCGTGTACTGGACGTGCACGGTGTCGCCCGTCTGGGCGGCCCGGCCCGCGCCGGGCGAGAGTTCGTCGGTCTCGAGCTTCGTCGGCGGCGGAGGCTGCGGCACGCCCTGGGCGGGCGTGAAGCTGCTGGTCGGCTCGTCGACGGGCTTCGAGCAAGCGCCAGTGACGAGCGGGGCGGCGACGAGGGCGAACACCATCGAGGTTCGGGTGCGCATGAGCAGCCGGGAACGTAGCCAGTCTCGCGCGGAGCACGCAAGTCGGCGCAGCGCTCGCCGTCAATGCCTCGCCGGTTTTGGCGACGCTGCCCCCGAGGACGCGGCCGGAGGCAGCTCGACCCCCAGAAAGCTCGAGACGAGCGCGGTGATCGTCTCGATCTGGTCGAGCGTCACGGGCACGTGCGCCTTGACCAGCGGCCCCTCGGTCGTCACCTCGACCCGATCGAACAGCCCGTGCGTGAGCATCGACGTGATCGCGTCGTCGTGCCGGCGCACGAGCCGACGCATCTCGGCCGCGGCGTCGGTGGCGGCGCTCGCGTCTTTGGTGTCGCCTTCGATGAACACATCGGCACCCAGATCCGGGCGCGGCACCACCCGCAGGCGCATCTCGGTGATGGCCTCCGGCAGCTCGGGCATCGGGTGGTGGGGGTTGACGAGTCGCATGTACACCGCCTCCCCGGGATGGTTGTGAGCCGGCAGGCGCGCGGCGACCAGCTGGCGGGCGCTCTTCTCGGCAATGGACGGCGGAACGACGGCGAGCACGTGGGGCTGAGCGCGCAGGAGGACGCGCTCGGCGCGGTCGGCATGGGCGAGCGATGCCTTCACGCCGGGAACCCCGGCGTCGAAGGGGCCGCCCCGATCGTACTTGCGACTGACGACGGAGACGGCGTGGTCCACGACGGAGTCGGCCACCGAATAGTGGATGAGGACCACGTCGCGCGCGGTGTTGATGAGCGAAGGCCCCGCCACCTGGACCCAGTCCGCGTCGCGCACGGGGTCGATGTCCGTCCCGCTCATGAACTCGTCCCACTGCGGGATGCCTCGCAAGAGGTACCCCATGCGGGCCCCGACGGGGTGCTGCCGGATCACCTCGGCGTTGATCACGAGGGTGACGAGGTTCACGTCGGCCTGGATCGCGGCGCCGACCATCGCATTCGGTCCCGCGTCGGCCACGGCCGCGGCCACCGCCGCATCATCGGAGCCTGCGCCGGCGTCTCGCGGCGGGCTCCCAGCGTCGACGGCGGACGGGTCGGCCGGCGCGACGCCTGACTCGGCGTCTGACTCGCCCGCGTCGCTCGCATCTCTCGCCGCTCCGGCATCGAGCCGGCGCGACGCCGCCAGCGCGGCAGCCGCGAGCTCCTTGGCTTCGTCGTCGGTCTTGTGTTGCGCCTCGGGAGGCGGGGGCGGCGCCTCCGGGGGCGGCGCCTCCGCGGTCAGGACTTCGATGGGGATCACCGCCTCCCCTTCCACGTCTTTGATCTCGAAGCCGTGGGGCAGCTCGAAGGGAGCGACCGCGTAGTGCGCGGCCCCCGACGCGAGAAGGCACAGTACGAAGGCGACGCGGGTCGGCGTCCGGCTCCAGAAATGCTCCGGTCCGTTTCGCCTTCGCCGCTTGCGTGTGAGCGCCGCCGGCGTGGCGTGAGGTGCGGTTGGCGCTGCCTGCGCCGCGCCCTCTCCGAGCGTTCCGCGCCTGGGCTCACCCTCGATCACGCCCCTTCGTAGCACCTCGCGGGTCGCCCGCACGCGGCGAGCGAGGCGAGCGAGGGCGAGCGAGGCCCGGAACGCGCTGCGGGAATGACGCGGCCGAGGCCCGGCGTTCATTTGCCCCAGAGAAGTGGTTTTCCCCCCCCGCGCCGCGTTACTGCTTCCTGGGCCCTGCTCCATGTTCCGCCCGCTCGCATCGCTCCTCGCTACCGTCTCACTTGCTGCGCTCCCGGGGTTGGCTGCGGCCGGTTGCAGCTCGCGGAGCGAGCCCGGTAAGGCCGCGGGTGCGCCGACACCGTCGGGGAGCGCAGCGGCTCCTACGTCGGCCCCGTCGGCCCCGTCGGCCTCGACGGCGTCCGCACCGGTCGACGGCGGCGACGCCGACGGTCCGTGGCTGGGCGCGACCGTCCTCTCGGCGCCGATCATGAGCGAGATGGAGTGGCCCGGAGACAAGCACTCCGAGTCGGACGTGAAGTCCACTCGCCTCGGGTACATCCGGTACGGCGAAAAGGTCGCGGTCATTCCCGAGCCGCACAAGAAAGCGAACTGCGTCGACGGATGGTACGAGCTCGTGTCGGGCGGCTTCGTGTGCGGCAAGTACGCGACGCTCGACCTCGATCACCCGCGCTTCAAGCTGGCCAAGGCCCCCGATCTCGACGGGCCGCTGCCCTATCTCTACGGGGTCAACGTCGCCAACGGCACGCCGCTCTACCGTGCCGTCCCGTCGCGCCAGGAGCGATTGAAGCTCGAGCCGTGGCTCGTGGGGCGACCAAAGCGGCCCAAGCTCGTCGACGAAGACAACCCGTACGCCACCGCCTCGGCGACGACCGGCCCCGACGCGGGGAGCTTGCTCGGGTCGAACGCGATCGGCGAGAACGCGGGCGCGGCGGCGGGCGTGCCCGATGCGGGCGAGTCCCCGTGGTGGGAGCGTGAAGTCCCCGACGGCGGGCCGCCCACCATCACGCTCGAAGATCTGCAAGAGAACGGCGGTCCCATCTCGCGCCGGATGGTCAAGGGGTTCTACCTGTCGCTCGACCACGAGTTCGACGCCGCGGGCACCCACTGGTGGAAGACCGTCGGCAACATGTCGGCGCCGGCCGACCGCATCATCATCCAGAAGCCCATCACCGACTACCACGGGGTCTGGCTCGGCCAGGACGGGGCGACCTTCGCCACGAAAGACGTGCCTTCGAGACGGATCAACAAGCTCCCGGTGGGGTTCGTTCTGCACTTCACGAAGAAATGGAGCCTCGACGCAGCCCACAAGGCGCTCTCGGTCATGCCGAACAGCGGGCCGCTCAACCGCTTCGACGCCGTGGGCCTCACCGGTGACAAGGCGCGCGTCGGTGGCATCGAGTACTGGGAGACCGACGAGGGCTGGTGGCTCCGCTCGATCGACGCGACCAAGACCGAGCCCGGCCCGGCGCCCGACAAGCTCGGCGAGCACGAAAAATGGGTCGACGTGAACTTGAAGCGGCAGACGCTCGTCGCTTTCGAGGGGGCGACGCCGGTGTTCACGACGATCTTCTCGAGCGGCCGAAACGAGCACGAGACGACGCCCGGGTCCTTCCGCATACGCGAGAAGCACATCGCGGCGACGATGGACGGCGACGCCGACAAGGCGGCCGACGGGCCTTACTCGATCGAAGACGTCCCCTACATCCAGTACTTCAACGGCGGCTACGCGTTCCACGGCGCGTTCTGGCATGCTGCGTTCGGGAACGTGAAGAGCCACGGGTGCGTGAACCTCGCGCCGTGGGATGCGAAATCGCTCTTCGGTTGGACCGAGCCCCAGCTCCCGCCCGGGTGGCACGCGGCGTTCGCCACGAAGGAGCGGCCTGGGACGCGCGTAGTCGTGCACGAGCGCGGGCCGGGCACCTGCCAGGCCCCCGACGCTCAGGCGCCGCAGTGCCCCGACCTCCGGTAGAGCGAGCGGCGGCGTCGTGGAACAGGCCCGTCTCGACGCTCGCGGTGCTCAACGCACAGGAAGTGCGTTTCCGCGCCGCGACCGCCGAGCCGGACCCGTTCGACTTAGCCGCCGCTCGCTCTACGCTCGTTTGGGCGCGAGATGGGCAGAGAAGAGAAGAGGGTGCCTGCGGCCCATCTCCCTCGTCTCCTGGACGCGGATGAGGGCCCATCACCGAGCTCATTGAAGGACAGGCCGTATCGGATTCGAGCACGCCCCGGAGAGCCACGAAGAAGAGCGCGACTTGACGAGTGCTCTTCCCTCCGGCACACACGTCCGGCAGATAAAGGCGCTCTCTTCCCATCGCCGCGCGCTCTGCCCCCATGGAGGATCAACTCACCGCCCATCTCGACCGGGGCTGGGACCTCGCCCAGAAAGGCGACGCCTCGGGCGCGAGCGCTTGCGCCAAGCGAGCCCTCGAGCTCGACCCCCAGTCGCCCGAGGTGCACAACCTCATGGGCTTCGCCGCGGCCCTCGAGGGCGACGCCGATGAAGCGCTCGAGCACTACCGCCAGGCGATCGCGCTCGACGAGACGTACTTCGAGGCGATGCTCAACGCGGCCGAGGTCCTCATCGCGCCGCTCGCCGATCACGACGGCGCCATCGTGCAGATCGAAGAGGCCCTCGATTACGCTGAGACCGACGAAGAGATTGCCGACTGCATCCTCCTCAAAGTGGATGCCCTGATGGCCAAGGCGGACTACGAGGAAGCGAAGCGCGCGATGAAGATGCTCCCTGACGGGCCGTTCAACGGCCCCACGTACCTCTTTCTCATCGGGCGGGCCTGGTACGAGCTCGGCCAGATCGACAAGGCGGCGCCTCTCATCGAGCAGGCGGCGAAGGCCGACCCCCAGAGCGCCGACGCCCAGTACTACCTCGGCCTCGTTCGCGACGAGCAGGGCGATTCGCGCGGCGCGACCGAGGCGCTCTTGCGGTCGCGTTCGCTGGACGGCATCAGGCCGCCGGCGCAGTGGGCGCCGAGCGCCGAGGCGTTCGCCACGGTCGTGCGCACGGTCATCGACAAGCTCGACATCTTGCTCGGGCGCTACGTCCGCGAGGCCGAGGTGTACGTGGTCGACCTGCCAGGCGCCGAGCTGGTGGTCGACGGGGTCGACCCGCGCGCGCTGCTGGTTCTCGACACCCCGCCCTCCGAAGAGGGCGCGCCCGCGCGCGTGCGCATCTTCGTCTACCAGCGCAACGTCGAGCGCGCGGCCGGCGCGCTCGAGGGCATGGAGCGCGAGCTGGTGACGGCGCTCGAACGCGAAGTGACCGCCGTCTTCCTCGAAGGCCAGCGCCCCGACAAGAGCGCCCTCAACTGAGGACCGTCGGCGCTCAGTGCCAGTTCCCGATACCGAGCCCGTAGTTCTGGTAGCGCGGGGCGAGGTCGATGAAGAACCCGAGCTTCAGGTTGGCCCGGGGAATGAGCCCCCAGAGGTCGACGGGAAAGAGGCGCACGTCGCCGCCGAAGGTGAAGTGCTGCCGGGGAGTCACGTCTTCGTAGCGCGACGGCTCGACGTACGTGCCCACGCGAAGGATCATCCGGTCGCGTAGCGGCTCGCCTTCGAGGCCGAGGCGCGGCGTGGCGGTCAGCTTGCGGCCGACCGCCTCGACGGCGTGATTGAGGAAGCCCTCGAGCGAAACGGCGTCGTCGCTGGGGCCGCTGAGTAGCACGCTCCCGAGGAGCAGGATTCGCTCGCGCGGCCAGTTCTCGTAGCGCGCCGTTCGCTCCTCGTAGAGCTTCTTCGACGCGTCGGCGAGCTCTTGATCCTCTGCCGCGCGCTGCTCGTTCTCTTCGGCCTCGAGCTCGGCGACGCGTCTCGTGCGCGCTTCGGGCGGCGCCATCGCGACCTCCGAGTCGTGGAGGAGCGCGCGCTCGGCGCGTGCGTCGGCGATCCGCTGGCGCAACCAGCCCTCCTGATCATGCGGATTCTCCCAGCCGGGATTGAGCGGACGGGGGCCGAGCTGATAGGCGATGCCCATCTCGACCTCCCACGGCAGGGTGACGCTCGACGGGAGGACGAACGTCCCGACCCTGTGCAGGTTCGTGATCGGATCGGTGGTGACGTTCTCGTTGCCGAGCGGGCCGCCGGCGACGGCCGCTCGCGCCGCAGCGCCGAGGCGCCACTGGAGCCCCGTGGGCATGTAGAGTGCTCCGACTTCCGGCGCGCCGCCGGTCATCGTCAGCAGTGTCGGCCCGCGGTCTTGCTGGATCTGCATCGTCAAGATGCGGGCGCCGCCGCCGAGCACGAGCCGTCCATCGAAGAAGCCGTAGGCCCCGAGCGCCTTCCACCGCCCGATCTGCATCGTCAGACCCGGGCTGCCCTGTGACGCGTTCGTGAGCGAAAACTGCTCGAGATCTCCCGTCGCTCCGATGCCGAGCTCACCGAGCTGCAGCGTGAGGCCGAAGTTCAGGTCCACGTAGTTCCCCGTGAGCGGGTTGCTCACGTTCGAGAAGGTCCCCGGGTTGTCGAAATTGGTGTTGTGACCGCCGAAGAGACCGGGGGCGGAGACGCCGACGCTCACGTCGTAGTCGAACCAGGAAACGCTGTAAGGATCCCGGACGGCGGGCGCCGCGGCGTTGACGGCCGAACCCTCGGTGTCCTGCGCGAAGGCGACATACGCGCCGCCGAGGGCCGTCACGTGGATCGGCGCGAGGAGCGGCCCCTGGAAGATCTCGATCCGGTACTTGTTGTCGGTGATCTGCGGCACCGCCGCCTGCGCCAAGGCCATGCGCTCGGGAGCGGCCGCCGCGCCGAGGAGGCCGAGGAGGCCGAGGCCTACGGCCGCTGTCCCAAGAGAAACTGCACGAGGGGCTCGGCGTCCACCTTCGCCGTGGAGACGAGAGCGTCGAGCAGCCGGCCCCCGAGGCGAGCGAGCTCGAGGAGCTGGGTGATCCGCGCGTGCTGCAGGTCCGCGCGGGCTCGCATCGACGGGTCGCTCGAGGTCTTGCGAATCCGGTCGAGCGAGTCGAGCGCTTCCTCGAACGACACGATCGCGGCCGTCACCTCGCTCTTCTCGCGTTCGTTGAAGACGCGGCTGATCATGCGCCAAAGCTGGACCTCGGCCGTATAGAAATCTTTGCGCTCGCCCTGGATCCAGACCCTGCGTACCACACCCCAGCGCGACAGCTCCGAGAGCGTCATGCTCACGGCGCCGCTCGAGAGTTGCAGCGCCTGCCGCAGGTCTTCTGCGCTGAGCGGATCGGGCGAGAGATAGAGCACGGTCCACACGCGCCCCATGTTGCGCTTGAATCCCCAGAACTCGATCAGCCGCCCGACGACGTCGCTGACGGCGGCCTCGGTGGGCCAGAGCACCCCGGTTTTGACTTGGCCCACCACGCCTGTCTCAGGCCACGCGCGATGCGAGCTCGCGCGCGACCCCCCCCAACAGCTCCCGGGCGGCGCTCGGAGGCAGCGCCTCGAGCGAAACGAGCGCACGGGCGGTCTCGTCCCGCGCGAGCGCGCGTACGCCCTCGCAGGTGCCGGAGGCGCGGACGGCGTCGGCGAGTCGTTGCGCGGCCCGACGGTCGCCCGAGCGAACGGCGTCGACGTCGGCCGCGAGCGACGGCTCGGCGACGAGCGCGCGAATGAGCGGCAGCGTGAGCTTGCCCTCGGTGAGATCGCCGAGGAGGGCCTTGCCGGTCGCGCGAGGATCGCCCGCGTAGTCGAGGACATCGTCGACGAGCTGGAACGCCACGCCGAGGTGCGTCCCGTAATCGCCGAGCGCGCTCGCCGCCTCGGTCGCAGCGCCCGCGATCGTCGCGCCGGCCCGTGCGGCCCACGCGAAGAGCGACGCGGTCTTGTCGTGAACAATCCGAAAGTAGACCTCTTCACGGGCGTCGAGGACCATCCGGCCGCGGAGCTGAACGACCTCGCCATCGACGAGAGCACGCAAGGTCGCGAAGAGATCCGCGAGTACCGACCCCGGCGCCGCCGCGGACGTGCGCTCGAGCGCGTGGGTGAGGAGCAGGTCGCCAGCCAGGACGCTGACCGCGTTTCCCCAGATGCGGCGCGGGGTGGGCTTTCCGCGCCGCTCTTGCCCGTCGTCGATCACGTCGTCGTGGAGGAGGGTCGCCAGGTGGACGAGCTCCGCCACGACCGCCAGCTCCCGCGCCGCGGGGGGCGGGGGACCAAAACAGGCGGCCGCCAGGAGGACCGTCAGCGGCCTGACCCGCTTTCCGCCCGCCTCGAGGAGGTGGGCCGCGGACTCCGTCGCCGGCGAGAGCCCATCGCGCACGACGCGCGCCAGCTCGCCGTCGACCAGCGCCATGTCGGCGCCGAGGAGGGCATGGACCTCGGCCAGGCGATCGACGACTCGACCGCCGGCGCGTTCGGCGACGTCGTGCAACAGCCCGACGGAAACGGCTGGGGCGTTCGTCGTGACGTTCAAAACTATTTGAAGGTTCTACGGCAACGGCGCTAGGGGTCAAGTCCGCCGGGCGTTTGCCCATGTCACCCCGCGAAGAGCGTAGCACCTCCGCAGACCGAAAGAGCCTGCCCGGTCACCGCGTCGCCCGCCCGAGAACAGAGGAAGGCCACGAGCGCGGCAACCTCTTCCGCCTCGACGAAGCGCCCGAGGGGCGTGCCCTTCGCGGCCTCTTCGCGAGCGACCTCGTAGGTCGTCTTCGACTCGACGGCGATCTCGGCGATGCGCGCCCGCGCCATCGCGGTGTCGACCCACCCCGGGCAGACGGCGTTGCAGGTGATCCCGCGTCCGCCGACCTCGGCTGCAACCGCGCGAACGAGGCCGTGGAGCCCTGCCTTGCTCGCGCAGTACGCCGCCTGCCCGCCGACGCCGAATTTGCCGAGAACGCTGCTGATCGCGACGAGGCGCCCGGGACCCCGTATGACCGCGAGAGCCGCGTCGAAGACGAGGTAGGCGCCGAAGAGGTTCGTGTCGAGGATGTCCTTGGCCCGCTCGGGCCCACCGGTCTCGCCCATGGCTACGTTCCCGGCGATCCCGGCGTTGGCCACCACGAGGTCGAGCCGGCCCCAGGTGTCGATGGCGCGCGCCACGGCGGCGGGCGCGTGCAACGGATCGCGGACGTCGCCCGCCAGGTGCCGGGCTTGCCCGCCCGCGTGAACGATTTCGCCGACGATTTCGCCCAGCTCTCGCTCGCTTCGCCCCGTGACGAGCACCCGCGCTCCGGCGCCCGACAGCTCGAGCGAGATGGCGTGGCCGATTCCTCTTCCGCCGCCCGTCACGAGCGCCACCTGGCCTTCGAGCGAACGCCGATCCCTGCCGCTGCGCATGCGCCGCTCCTAGCCCGTCTTCGCGAACATTGACAGGCGCCCCGACGGAAGCCATGACGGGGCATTCATGAGCGACGAGCCGGGCGACGGCGACGACGAACACGGCGGCTGGCACGAGGGCGATGCGGCCGCTGCCGCGGCGGCGATGCGAGGAAAGCGCGCGGCACTCGCGGTCGTCATGGTGATCTCCCTCGCGTTCATCGCGTCGAGTGTGGCCCAGATCATCCCGGCCGTGTTCGGGGTCGGGTTCGAGCCGCTGCCGTCCGGGGCAGCCCCCGAATCCCCCGAGGGGCAGTGCGCTACGGGGATCCGCTCGCTCGCCCTGGCCCTCGACCGAGCCGGTGGGCGCCTCTCCTCGGTGGCCTCGGCCGCCGACGATTCCGCCACGATGGCCGTCCTGCGGCCGACGCTGTCGCCGGAATGGGACCATGCGGACACGGTTCGCGCCGCTTGCGACCGAACTGCCGGCGGCCCCGCGGCCTGGGCGGCGCTCCAGCGGCTCCGCGTGGCCGAAGAGCAATCCGGTCGCCTCGACCGAGACGCACTGACTTCGGTGAGGCGCGACGTCGCCGCGCACTTGCCCGCGGACTTGCGCTAAGAGACTAACCCCCGATGACCGAGCCAACCGCCTCACCCGCGGAAACCCCCACGACCGAGCCGACGTTCGACGTCCTCCCTCTGAGCCCCGAGGTTCGGAGGGCCATCGACGAGATGGGCTATCGCCATCCGACCCCGGTGCAGCGAGCCGTCTTCGAGGCGGCTTCCGAGGGGCGCAGCCTCGTCGTTCAGGCTCGAACCGGAACCGGCAAGACCGCGGCGTTCGGGTTGCCGATGGTCGATCGCCTGGTGCGGCCGTCGGTCAAGGCGGTGCAGGCGCTGGTGCTCTGCCCGACGCGCGAGCTCGCGCTCCAAGTCGGCCGCGAGATCGAGCAGATCGGTAAGTACAAGGGTATCAAGGTCGTCCCCATCTACGGCGGCGCGCCGATGGGCAAGCAGGTCGAGGCGCTCGAGAGCGGCGCGCAGATCGTCTGCGGCACGCCCGGCCGCGTGCTCGATCACCTGCGCCAGAAGACGCTCGACCCGAGCAGCATCCGTGTCCTCGTGCTCGACGAAGCCGACGAGATGCTGTCGATGGGCTTCGCTCGCGAACTCAACGCCATCCTCGAGACCCTCCCGAAGAGCCGGCAAGGGCTCTTCTTCAGCGCCACCATCCCGCCGGACATCGAGCGCCTGGCGAACGCGCAGCTCAAGAACCCCGAGATCGTCACGCTCTCGAGCGACCAGGTCGGAGCGCTCCAGATCGCCCACTACGTCTACGTGATGCGCCAGGCCGACAAGCGCGACCAGCTCGTGCGCATCCTCGAGGTCGAAGACCCCGAGAGCGCCGTCGTGTTCTGCAACACGCGCGACGAGACCCAGCGCGTGGCCGAGACCTTGAAGGCGCGCGGCTTCGACGCCGACTGGCTCAACGGCGACCTCCCGCAGAACGACCGCGAGCGCGTCATGTCGGCGACCCGAGAGGGGCGCCTGCGTTTTCTGGTAGCGACCGACGTCGCGGCGCGCGGGATCGACATCTCGCACCTGACGCACGTCATCAACCACGACTTCCCCGAGAGCGCGGAGCAATACGTTCACCGGACAGGTCGAACCGGCCGCGCGGGCCGAACGGGCACGGCGATCTCGATCATCGGCCCGAAGGACATCGGCAATCTCTATCTCCTGCGGTTGACCTACAAGATCCGGCCGATCGAGAAGCAGCTACCGAGCGCGGGCGAGCTCAAGACCCGCGCCGAGATGGACGTGCTGCAGCTTTTCGTCGATGCGTTCGCCTCGCGGCCTGCGCATCCCGACGATCTGTCGCTCGCGCGGCGCCTGCTGAATCACGACGAGGCCGAACGGATCCTCGCGGGCCTGCTCCGCGATCACCTGGGCGCGCGCGGCGGTGACGCGGTGGCAGAGGCGGGCGAAGCGCGCCGTGCACGAAACCCGCCCCCCGAGCCGGTTCAGCGGAGCGTCGCGCGCGAAGAGCGTGTCGCGAAGCGCGTCGAGGCCCCGCAAGCCGTCGAGACTGCGTCAGCACCCGAGCCGCCGCGTCGTGAACCGAGGCCGCGCGAGCGTGATGCGCGCGAACCCCGCGGGCGCGAGCGCGAGCGGCCTCGCGAGGCCCATCGCGAGCGCGGCCTCGCCACGCCCCTCGCCATACCCCTCGCCATACCCCTCGCCATACCCCTCGCCATACCCCTCGCCAGACCAGCAGCCGCGACCCCTGGGACAGCCGCCCCCGTGGCGTCGTTCACGCGCTGGCAGCCGCCGCGCGAACCCGATGACGACCGGCCCATTCTCGACGGCGGGCCGAGCCGCGAATCGTCATCCCGATTGCCCGGAGTCACGATCTCGGACGCGGTGGTGAAGTCGTCCGCCGCCGAGCCTCAGGCCCCCGTCCGCTCGCCCGCCGACGCTCGCGATCGCGACGACGACTTCTTGCAGCTGTTCGTCAACGTCGGCAAACGCGACGGGGTCAATCCTGCCGACCTACAGAAGCTCCTCTTCGATGTGGGCATTGCGGTAGACCCGGCGCAGGCCATACGGATGCGCGATCGAATGAGCTTCGTGCGCGTATCGAAGGAAAATTTCGATGGTGCGGTCGCCGCGCTGTCCGGGCAAGTGCTCGGAGGCCGCACGGTAGTCGCGGAGCTCGCACGCGGAAACCGTGGCTGACGTCAACTTACACCCAGAGCCGAATGCATGGTCGACAGACCGCGGCTGGGCCTAGGCCGCCCGGTCGCGCTCCCGTATCCTGTCGTGACTCATGGCCATGCGAAGCGAGTCGGCGAGACCGAGAGTGAAACAGTCGAATGGGGAGCCGGACGGCCAGTCGAACCCGACGCTCCGGTTCTTGCTTGACGCGCGCCGTGCCGAAGGGCGACGGATGTCGCTCGAGGAAGCGATCGCGGTCATCGTACCGGTTTGCATGGACCTGAACGAACGCCACTCGCGTGGCGAGCGGGTCTACGTGCACCCCTCGGCGATCGCCCCGGGTGCCGACGGGCTCGCCCGGCTCGACGCGCGACTGGCGCTCCTGCCCACGCAAGCCTTCGACAAGCACTGCCTTGCCCCCGAGCTCCAGCGAACGCTCGAGCCAGGCGACGCGTGCTCGAGCGTCTTCTCCGTGGGCGCCATGCTCTACGAGATGGTCACGGGCCTTCACGTGGGCGCAGCGATGAAGCGACCTCGCGAGATCGAGCCGAGCCTGCCCGAGTCGGTCGAGGTGTTGATCGGTAAAGCGATCATCGGAGACCGCGCGCATCGGCCCGCCGACCTCGGGGCGCTCGCGAGCGCTCTCTACCATCTGGCGCCCAGGCTCACGATCCACCCGCCGGACGTGAACGAGTCCCGCTTCGACGCCAGCGCTCAGCTCGACGTCGACGTGCGCTTCTCGATGCTTCCCCCGTCGGTCGCGCCGATCGCGCCCAGCAGCGCCGACGCGAGCCACGTCCAGCTGCTTCACGGCGGAGTCAACCTGGGCGATCCGTTCGGCGCCCCGGTCATCGGCCGAACGGCGCCCGCTTCGCAGCGAGGCGGCCGAAAGGCGCCCGACGACCCGACGGCGAAGCTGTCCTTGCTCAAGGCGCGCCTCGAGAGCGACCCGAGGCCGCGGTACGTCGTCAACAAGGACAAGATGGACCACGGGCCGTTCTCGGCCGTCGAGCTCCTGCAGCAGATCGCGTCCCACGCCTTCGTGGGCGGTGACGGGCTCCGCGATGAGATCAGCGGGGAGCAGATGCCCATCTCGGAGTGGGAAGAGTTCTCGCAGTTCGCCGCGCAAGCCGGCCTCTTGCGCGAGAAGCGGGCCGAAGAAAAGGCCGTCGTGCGGGCGGCCGACGCGGACAAGAAGCGCGGCATCGCGAAGTCGATCGTGGCCGTGAGCGTCGTCATCGCCCTCGTGGGCATGGCGACCGTCTGGTTCTTCACCCGCCGCGGAACGAGGAACGAAGACGTGGAGGTCGCGAACGACCGCGGCGGCGCCGTGGTCGTGAACGGCGACATCAAGGGAAAGAAGAAGGCGGGCGGCGGACCGGGCCACGCGGCCGGCGGAGGTGGCGGAGGCTTCTCCGGTGGCCAGAGCTACGAGGCCGTCCTCAACTCGAACAACGAGAACGTCTCGATGGGCGAACAGTCGGGCCCGGACCTGACGAACGCGCAGCTCGCGGGTCCCCTTCGCCACGCGGCCTTCGTGACCGCGTGCGGCGCTCCCGACGACATGAAAGTGCAGGTTCGTGTGGCCGTCCGCATGGGCGTCCCGATCGGAGTCACCGTGCAGACCACGCCGTCGAGCGGCGGAGTCGCGAGCTGCATCGATCGCGCCGTCCGAGGCCTTCGCTGGCAAGCCAACGCCAAGACCGACTTCGTGACGACCAACTACTAGCCCGACGCGTCATCGCCGATGCGCGTCGCGATCAGGAGACGCGCCCTCAGGCGTGACCAACGCGTCCCACGACCGCGTCTTGCGAAGCGCGACTAGAGCCAGCGGCGGCTAAGTCGAACGGGCCCGGCTCGGCGGTCGCCGCGCGGAGGCGTACTTCCCGTACGCCGAGCACGGCGAGCGTCGAGACGGGCTCGTTCCACGACGCCGGCGCTGGCTCTAGTGGGCGGGGGCGGGCATCTGCGGGACACAGAGGCCCATCACGCAAGAGTTCGGCGTGATGCAATCCGTGTTCGTCTGACACGGGAAGGCGCACTTGCCATACTGCGTGTTGCAGTGGTGCGTGCCGCAGGGCACGTCGTTGGTGCACTGGAAGGCCACCGGGCCGGGAACCGCCATCTGGCCGGGGGCCGCGGTGGGGGCCGCCGTCGGCATGGCCGTGGCCGTCGGGTAGGCCTGCTGCGGCGCCCCCTGCTGAGGGTACCCGTAGGGCGCCGTGCCGGTTGCCGTGGGGTACGCGCCGGGCTGCTGCGGGTAGCCGTAGGGTGCCGTTCCCGTGGGGGCCATGGCCGGCTGTTGCTGCGCCGACGGGTCCGCCTTCGGGCCGCACGCCGCAAACACGACGAAAAGCGAAGCTACCGCCGCACAAGTCGAAATCGTTCGCATGCTCATACTCTCCTTGAACGCCTTTTGAACGCGCCTAGCTTCGTCGGGCTCGGGTCGAGCGTCAACGCCTCGGCCTCGTAACCGCGAACTCCCCCCAGCACGGCAGCTGAAACGCGCACTCGAACCGAACCGGGCTGATATGGCATCTCGGCATGCCTCGCCTCCGACCTCTCGCCTCGCCTCGCCGCCGCGGCCCCACTTGCACGGCCCGTTCTCGCGCCGATGCGCTTGCGCCCAGGTCGCCTTCGTCGTGGGTGCTGGCGCTCGTCGCCGGGCTCGTTGTCCAGGGATGCAGCCACCAGGAACCTCCGGCGCCCGACGCTTCGCCATCGGTGGCCTTGCCGGAGCTTCCCGCCCCGATGGCGACCTCGACCCCGCTCGGCTCCGCCGATGCCGCGGGGCCCATGGCAGCGGCGCCCGCCTCCGACTCGGCTTCGATGCCGCAGACCCATGATGTTCCTCGTGCCGACGGCCCCGCGTTCGATTCCCGGCGGGATGCACTCTGGCAGGCCATCGTCACCGATGACGCGGAGCGCGCGATGCCCTTCTTCTTTCCTCAGGGCGCTTACCAGCAGGTGAAGGACGTGACCAACCCGGCCGCCGACTGGAGACACCGGCTGGTGTCGGCCTACCAGCGCGATATCCACGCGCTTCACGCGCGCCTCGGCGCAGCCCCGGGCGACGCGAAATTCCTCGGGCTCGACGTTCCGGAGGCCCGCGCGCGATGGGTCGAACCCGGCGAGGAATGGAACAAGATCGGGTACTACCGCGTCTTCGGCTCGAAGCTCCGGTACTCACTCGGCGGCGAGGATCGCTCGTTCGACGTGAAGTCGCTCATCTCGTGGCGCGGCGAATGGTTCGTCGTTCACCTCAGCGCGATCGGATGACAGTCTCGCACCCGATGCGCCCCGACGATCCGGCTCGGCATGCTCCGCCGTTACCCGTCGCGGCTATCGACGGCGCCCCGCGCGCGCGAAACGCGGCCTCGAGGTCGAGTTCTTGAGTCTGGTGCCCCGCGTCACGCCCGACGCGGAGGCCTTCGCCCGATCTCCCCACACTCATCCTAGGGGAGCGGCCGCTCTTCGAAGATGAGCCGCCCGCCCTGACGAGCGCCCTTTACGGAAACGAGCCCTGCGCGCTCCGAAAAGCAGAGTTCCATTCGTTTCTGCGAATTTCGCTGGCGCCACGAATTCGCAATTAATACGCGGGCAAGATTGGCGCACTGTCGCGTCTCACGGCCCAAGCTCGCGGGAAAGAGAAAGAGGGAAGAAGAAGAGCCCAGTTCGTCGCCGTCAGGCGGGAACCGACACTCCCGTTTCTCTTTCGGAAACACATCTAGCCAATCGCCCTTCGCGCGTTATGCGGTATAGTTGAGGGTGGCGAGGTTCGCGCCCACAGGCCGCTCAACGCACGAGGTGTATCATTGCAGCCAATAACCGACCTGGACGCTCCTGGCCCGCGCGCGTACGACGCCAACGTCGCGCGCGCGATGCTTCAGGTGTTTGCGCGTCGCGGCGTGCGCATGGCCTTCGGAATCCCGGGAGGCCTTATCAGCTCCGTTTTCGACGCTCTCGTAGACGTACCCGAGATTCGACTCGTGATGACACGGCACGAGGGCATGGCCGCGTTCTGCGCGCTCGGTCATTCCGTTGCCACTGGGACTCCCGCGCTGGTGCTCACGACGAGCGGTCCAGGCATCACGAACGCGCTCACCGGCGTCGCGGCGGCCTTCGTCGAGCAGATCCCACTCATCTTCATAGGCGGCGAAGTCTCGGGAAACGCCGCGTCACGGGCGGCCATGCAGGATTCGTCTTCCAACGCCGTCGACTCGGTCGCGATGATGCGAACCGTGACTCGATGGAGCTCGCGCGTCGACAACGCTGCGGGGGCCGCAGGCGCCGCGGAGCAAGCCATACGCATGGCAACCGGACCCCGTCCCGGCCCGGTCTTTCTTTCCCTTCCGATCGACGTGGGAACGTCGCGCACGCGGATCGCGCCCGTGCTGGTGGGGGAGCCGGATGCGCCGCAGGCTCCGGACCCTGCTTTTTGCCGCGACGTGGCGCGGCGCTTGCGGCGCGCAAAGCGCCCGCTCATCGTCGCGGGGAACGGCGCCAGGAGCGCCGCCAAAGAACTTCGACAACTCGCAGAGTATGCGGCGAGCCCGGTAACGACCACCGGGCATGGAAAGGGCGTGTTTCCAGAGCGGCACCCCCTTCACCTCGGAGTGACGGGCTTCGGCGGCCACCCATCGGTGCGCGCCTATCTCGCGGCCGGCCCGGACGTCGTCTGCATCGTCGGCTCACGCCTCGGCGATATGGCGACCGGAAGCTGGAGTCTGCCGTTGGTCGGATCGGAGGCAACCTTTCAGATCGATCGCGACCCCTGGCTCATCGGTCGCACATATCCGGTGACGGCCGGGATCGTGGGCGACGCCCGGACCGTGCTCCACGCGATGCTGGCGGGAGGCTCGAGTGGCACACCCGCCTCGGGTGGGCCGCCTCCCCTGCGCGAAGCAGCGGGGATCCGGTACACGGCCGAAGACTCCGTCACGTCCAGCGACGTCCCGCTGAAACCAGGACGCGTATTCGCCGCACTGCAAGACGCGTATCCGAATGCATTCTGGGCGACGGATCAAGGGGAGCATTGCGGCTACGCCATCCACTATCTACGCATCGACGAGCCCGAGCAATTTCGAACCATGATGGGATTTGCGTCGATGGGAAGCGGCATCGGTTTGGCAATCGGCGCTCGCGCCGCACAGAAACAGCGCACCGTCATCGGCGTCTGCGGAGACGGCGGGTTTGCCATGCACGCTGGAGAGGTACTCACCTGCGTGGAGCACGGCATCGATGTGATCCTTGTCATCATCAACGACGGACGGTGGAATATGGTCAACCACGGATTCAGCTCCGTCTACGGACGGGCCCCTCAAGGAATGCCCTCGCACGTCGCCGATCTCGCAGGCGTCGCCCGCAGCTTCGGCGCCGTCGGGGTGCGCATCGAGCGCCCCGAGGATCTCGATCGCGAACGGTTGCGCGCCTTGGCAGGCCTCGGCAGGCCCGTCGTGCTCGACATTCGAATCGACCCGTCACTCGCGTTGAGCGTCGAGTCTCGGAGCGCAGCGCTCAAGGACTGTGCTGTGGAGGTCCTCCCGTGACACGCGCTGGTATCGTGGGTATGGGTCTCTGGGTTCCCGAGGTGGTTCGAGGCAACGACGCATGGGGCGACGCGTTCGTCCGGGCACATCGAAAACACATCGCGAGTCGCCTCGAGCGCGATTTCACGCAGATCGAGGCCACGGACGACGAGCGACCATACAACGAACTCTTCGTTCGACATGCCGGTCCCCACGAAGCGGACCCCTTCAAGGGCGCCAAGTTTCGGCGGATCGCGGACCCCAACGTGCCGACCATCGAGGGCGACGCCCGCGCATGCCGCGCAGCCCTCGCCGACGCGAACATCGAACCGCGCGACATCGACCTAATCCTGTCGAGCGCCTTGATTCAGGACGCGCTCGTTCCCTCGAATGGGCCGGCGATCCAGGACATCGTCGGCTGCGTGCGCGCGCCGGGGATCGGAGTCGAAGGGTATTGCTCCTCTTCCGTGGCGCAACTCGACCTCGCCGCCGGAATCGTCGAGGCGGGCCGCGCGCGTTTCGTGCTCTGCGTGCAATCGCACCAGATCAATCGGGTCAATGACATGTCGCTGCCGTCTTCACCGATCTTCGGCGATGGCTCCGGCGCGTTCGTCGTTGGCCAGGTTCCCGAGGGCAGCGGCCTCACGCATCTCGTGCGCGGCGGCGACGGGGCTCTACGACGCGCGGTCACACTCGAATTCCATACGACCCCCGGCGCGACGTGGTGGAGAGACGGGAGCGGTCCAGTTGTGCCTGGTACCGACGACCCCGTAGCCGCGAGACGACTCGTCCGGAGCGTTTTGACTTATCCCATCGAGACGATCCGGGAATTGTGCTCCGCCGCCGAACTTTCCTGCAATGCTATCGATGTCCTGTCCATGATTCAGCCAGTAGCCTGGTATCAGGCCGCCGTGGCCGACGGGCTCGGAATAGACCTGAGGCGTGTTCCGTCGACGCACTCCGAGTACGCACACTTGGGCGGGGCCGCCATCGTCGCCAACCTCCTCGAGGCGCGTCGGCTGGGAATGCTACGGGGCGGCTCGAACGTCGTTCTGTACGCCCATGGGGCCGGCCTGACGCGTTACGCCGCGCTGCTGAAGTGGCCGAACGACAATGGCCATTCAGCTGAAGCAAGGTGACCTTGTCGGGCAAAGAAACCCCTGGCCCCCCATCGGATACGTCGCTAGCCTGAGCCTCGGATGGCGTCCCCGATCATCTTTTGGACGTGTGCGATCGAGTCCGATCGCGCGCCCCTGGAGGAAGCACCGACGCTCCACGGCGCTCAGGTCGTCCGCGTCACGCCCAGCGGTTTGGTGCGGCACGTACTCGGCGCCGTCTCCCGGGGTCCAGTCGTATGCATCGTCGGCTCCGATCGGGAAGCGGGGCAGGCGCTCGGTCTGGGGGTCGACGAAGTGCTGCGGGGCGGTGAGGTGACCGGAGAGACGCTCGCGCATGCGATCTCCCGCGCCGGCGCGCGCGCCGCCGTGCGCGCGTCCCCAGAGTACCGGCACGCCCTTCTGGATCAAGACGATGCGACTGCGTTTGCCGAGCTCGGTGCCGCCTTCGGCGAGCGCCTCGAGACGCCCCTCACGCTGGCCGCTGTCGACTGCGCTGCGGTGGCCGATGCAATGAACTGCCTCATCGAGGTCGACGCTCAGTTCGTCGCATGGACTGCGCTCGTTGCCCCGTCCGAGCAGCTGCGCACCCTCATCGCACGCCGTCTCACCGCGCCAACCGCCCCGGAGCTCCAGGGGGTTCTGCGGCGACTTCGAGCATCGATCGGGCGAGCCGAGTCGCTCGTGCGGCTGCTGCGCGATCTCACCAAGTCTGGCGCCACCGGGAGCGCAATCGCCGTGGGGGCCCTGCTGGCGGACATCGTAGATCTCATGCGACCGGTCATTGACCCCTGGGCTGAGATCAGCGTCCAGGCGGACCCCGAGTGCATCGCGGCGGCTTCCCAGACGACGCTCGTCGTGGCGGTCGGAGTCCTGCTGTCGAATGCGCTCGACTCCATCCGCGCCGCGGCACGAGGCAAGGGCTCGATCGTGGTTCGCGTCTTCGACGAGGAGGACGCCGTCATCCTGGAGGTTCACGACGACGGCCAGGAGATCACGACCGACCTTCGACCCGACGTACTTGGAGTACAATTCGGCGAATCGGCGCACCGGAAGGGAATCCCGGGGCTTCGCGATCGGGTCCGTCGAGTCGGTGGCGACGTGCTCGTAGACTCCGGGTCGACCGGCAGCATGGTCCGCCTCTTCTTGCCATCTGCGAGAACTCGCGACGCCATCGGTCTGGAGACCCGCTCGACGGAGAACGCTGCCTGGCTGACGAGGACGGAAAGCTGACCTCAGGTCCAGCGGATGCGGAGACGACCGGCGAACGGGCTATCGAGTTCCACGGTTACCTCGCCCGAGACCCCGCACGCATCGAGGAGGCCCTCGCAGCCTCCGCGATGCGCCGACTCGATCCACAGGTATTCGTCGACCATGTGCAACGTCGCGCGACCGGATCCCTCGGACTGGAGGCGCCACCGGCCGTAGTCGCAAAAATGCTCCCGGCACTTCTCGACCCACTGGAGCGCTCGCATTAAATCTGGCTGCAGGAACCTCTTCAGACCGTGCCCGAACCATGACTCGGAATACGGAACGCAGACGCCGCGAAAGACGTTGCGAAGCCCTTCGCTTCGCTCGGGCCCGACGAGCTCCCCAGCGGACGCATACGCGAGCAAGAGAGGACGCAGAGAATAGAGTCGATAGCTACGTGGCTGCTCTCCGAGGACGCCTTCCCATTCCCAGGTCGATCGCTCCTTGAGCCCTCGCTTTGCGAGATCTTGCTCCAGAAGCCGGAAAAAGATCCCGCGAACTCGCGCTGATTCGGGTACCTCTCGAAGTCGCTCATCGAGCTTGAGGTCCATGGGAAACTGTGAAACCTCTCCAAGGTGGGTCACTGGTTCCCGAGCTTCCAGCGAATATCGAGCCGCCCGTTGTACGGGTCGTCCAATTCGGCGTTGACCTCACCTGTCACGCCGCACGCGATGAGGAGCCCTTCACATCCCCCCTTGTGCGCCGCGTCGATCCACATGTACTCGTCGAACATGTGCAAAACCGCGTGCTCCGGGCCGCGCCGCTCGAGGCGCCACCTGCCATAGTTTACGAAGTGCTCGCGGGATCGCTCGATCCAAGCAAGCGCCGCGGCGGGATCTGGCTTCAGAAAGCGGGCAAATGCGGCGCCATACCACGTGCTCGCGAAGTACTCCGACCCGCCGAGAAAGACCTTGCGCATCCCTTCACGCGCATCGATGTCGACGAGCGCTCCGCAGAGAGCAAAGGCCTCAATCCAATCGCGCGTTGGATAGGATCGGTAACTCTTGCGGGGGCTTCTCAAGAGCCGTTGTGCCTCCGGAACGCCCAGCAGCATCCGCCGATCGAGATCCTCGCGCAGCATGTTGAAGAAGATCCCGCGCGTGTGAGCCTCGCTGGGGACGTCGCGCAGCCGCCGCTCCAAGTCGAGTTCGGCCGAGACGCGGGCTAGGTCAACGGAAATGCTCTCCACGAGGCGCGATCATAGTGGTCATCGGCCACGCCCGCCATGGGGAACCCATCTCCACGAATCGACTCGGAACGCTCTCCCGCGGCACGGGTTCGACCCAGTCGCCGGCAGCTCGAATGCTTCTCGCGGCCTCCGAGATTCACCGAGGTCGCTAGCTCGCCAGGTCGGCGACGATGTCAGGCTGGACGACGTCGAGTGCCTCGTGAAGCGCGAGAACTTCGCCGCGAAGCTCAGCGAACGTCGGTGTTAGGGAGCTCTTCATTTCAAGGAGCCGAGCGATGCCCCCTTCCAGTGTTCCAGAGATTGTCAGACGCCCCAATCTGGGACCCATTCGGCGCCCCATGGCACGGTGCACGCCTTTCACCACTTCCTGCCAGACACCTCCGCCTACCGCGACAGTCGCCTGCCGACGCGTCGCAGTTCCAACCCTCCGAATACGCTTCATGATCTCGATAGCGGTCGCGCCGTCGGGAGGCGACGACGACGGCAACACGATGATGAGCGCCACTACGCCACCCGGTCGCTCGGACGCGAACCGGTCCACGACGTCGAACTGCCATTTGATCCTCGCCATACTCGCCGGAGCCTTCCACAGAGCAATGAACACGTCCCCCCTAAGTGCAACGGCGATGCCGTCGTGCACCAGGAGCGTGCACGCCGCCGTTGCTGACCCGCGATCCTTCGCCGGCGCCGAACGACCCGGTCCCGGCGTCGTTGCGAGACGATTCCACCGCGCCAGCGTGGTGCCGACCGCAAACGGAAGCAGCGCTCCGGCGAGGTCGTCGACCGAACCGAAACGCTCGTGCGGCTCCCGGTGCATGGCGTGAAGGACGATCCGGTCGAACGCGTCGGGCAGGGACGGCTCGAGCACGGATGGCGGCACGAGCTCCCCACGAACCACCGCGTCCATCACGTCGTAGCTCGTCGCGCCGCGAAATGGCTTCGTGCCCGTCGCGCACTCGTAGAGCACGACCCCGAGCGCGTACTGGTCGCTCCGCTCTGTGGCCACCTGCGAGCCGCGCGTCGCTTCGGGCGCCATGTACTCGGGCGTACCGACGGTCATCCCCGACTCGGTCAGCGTGGACGGCTCGTCGATGAACCGCGAGATGCCGAAGTCGACGAGCTTCGCGCACGGGCTGTCGCCTCGCTCCAGGAGGATATTCGCGGGCTTGATGTCGCGGTGGACGACCCCGTGCGCGTGCAGCTCCGCGACCGCCGACAGAATCGGCAGCAAGATGTCGAGCGCGCGAGAGACCTCGAGGCGTCGCTCGCGCCGTAGGAGATCCGCGAGCGTCTCACCCTCGACGAGTTCCATCACCAGGAATGCCAGGTCCCCTTCCACGCCGAAGTCGAAGACCGTGACGACATTCGGATGGCGCACCTGCGCAGCGGCCCGCGCCTCACGAAAGAACCGCTCCTGGTCGCGCCGGGCAAGGACACCGTTCCCCGGCATCGGACACACTTTGACCGCCACGCGTCGACCCAGGGACGCGTCGATGGCTTCATACACGACGCCGTTCCCGCCGCTGCCAATCGGGCGGACCAGCTCGTACCGAGCCACCCTCGAGCCGGCCGGCAAATACAGGCGCCTCATGCCGGCGCCTCGGTTTGACCCACGCGCAACCATCCATCGTGACTGTGACAAGCCGCTGAAACCGCCGTCATGCCCGACCCCCGATGGCCGTCGATTGGCTTTTTTGATACCCCATCGCGATGGGGTCGGCAACGGCCGATTGCGAATTTTCGTCGCGCGGTGAATCATTCGCCCATCGTGGTCGACACGCACGACGACTCGGAGGGTCCGCGGCTCCACCCTGCGGGTCCGCTCGGCCAGCATCTGGTGGTCGCGCTCGAGTGCGACCGTCCGCTCGCGGGCGGCGCGCGGTTCAGCCTCGCCGGTATCGAGCGGGTGACGATCGGCCGCGGAGACGCCCGAGGCGCCACGCGCCGGGACGGTCCCGTGCAGACGCTCGACGTCCGCATTCCTGGACGATCCCTGTCGATGGCGCAAGCGCGCCTCATTCGGATGGGTTTCTCCTGGGCCATCGAAGATCTCGGCAGCACGAACGGCACGTTCGTCGACGGCGAACGGGTGACGCGTCTCGCGCTCAGCCCCGAGGCCATCTTCGAGGTCGGGCATACGTTCCTGCGCGTCGCGTCGTTTGCGCTACCCGCAGACGCCCCCGTCGATCTCGATAGCTGGGAAGTCTTGGATGCGTTCACCACGCTCGACGGCACGTTCGGCACCGAGATCGAACGGGTCACGCGCCTCGTCGGCGGCGGCGTACCGGCGCTGATCGTCGGAGAATCTGGGACGGGCAAAGAAGTCCTCGCGCGGCACCTTCACGCGCAGATGGCCCGCCCCGGCGCGTTCGTGGCTGTCAATTGCGGCGCCCTGCCCGCCCCGCTCGTCGAGAGCCAACTTTTCGGCCACGTGAGGGGTGCATTTTCCGGCGCCGTGCGCGACGAAGTGGGCCTGGTGCGGGCGGCGCACCAAGGAACGCTCTTCCTCGACGAGATCGCGGACTTGCCGAAGTCCTCGCAGGCCGCTCTTCTCCGCGTCCTCCAAGAGCACGAAGTCGTCCCTGTCGGCGCAACGCGTCCGGTCGCGGTCGACGTGCGAGTCCTGGCTGCCACGCACCAGCCCCTCGAAGCCCTCGTCGAGCGCGGCGAGTTTCGAAAAGACCTCTACGCGCGCGTCGCGGCGTGCATCATCGAGCTCCCTCCGCTGCGCGAACGGCGCGACGACCTCGGGATCCTCGTGGCCGCGTTGCTGCGCAAGCTCACCGCGGACGTCGGCGCGATTGCATTCACGCCGCGTGTGGGCCGCGCCCTCTTGACGTACGGGTGGCCGTCGAACGTGCGCGAATTGGAGCAGTGCCTGGCGACGTGCGTCGCGCTCCGGCGCGGACGTCCAATCGACGCGCCGGAGCTTCCGCCGAAGGTCGCCGCAATCCTTCAATCGCTCTTGCCCCCGAACCGCGCTTCCAGTGCACTGCTGGGCGAACGGGACGAGCGTCTCAGACTCGATTTGCTCGAGCACCTGTCGAAGTGCCAGGGGAACGTCACGGACGTGGCGCGGGCGATGGGCAAGCCGCGAACGCAGATCCACCGGTGGTGCAAGCGATTCAGCGTCGACCCGAACGTGTTTCGGAATTGAGCGAACGCGGATTCGCTCGTGGCCGCCGGTGTCACGTTTTCGAGTGACACCTCGACGTGCGTGCCATGACCTCGGGTAACACCCGCCATTCGATCCCTGCTCGGATCTCGCCTGGCGCGGGCTTCCTGGACCTCTAGCGACCGGCACACCCCGTGCTCAGTGGCCACCCGCCGGCGCGAATCGCGACGCATCTACGCGACGCATCCGGAGGAGAGATCCATGGCGAAGTCCACTTCGAGACACCTGAGACGCAGCGCGGCATTTCTGGGACTCGTCGGGCTGATCGCCTGCGGGACCGCCAGCGACCGGTCGGCGGAACCCGAGCTCTCCGCCACCAGGGCCGAGGCCTTGAGTCTGCCCGTCACCTACAACATCAACGTGACCCTGCCGACCGGCACGTCCATCGTCGACACCACCGTCGGGGCGAGTGGGCCGATCGCGCTCGGCCCAGGCGATAACGTTCTGGGGCCCACAGCCAGCGCTGGAGGGACCGTCGAGGTCGGAGGCTTCGGCACCGCGGCGGCGATCACGGCCTCCGGCAACGTCCAGGTGGACGCGACAGCCGTCGTGAACGGAAACATCAAGGCCGGCGGGCTGATCGTTCCGCTCGGACAAGTCAACGGGACGCAGACCTTCCTCTCGCCGACGGTACAGCCGTACACGACCACCTGGCCGGTCACGAATCCGGGCAACTCCCAAGGCTCCATCGCTCTCCTTGGCAAAGCGACGGCGGCGCCGACTCCCGGCACGTACGACGCCGTCCTCGTGAGCCCCGGGTCGAGCTTGTACCTGCACAGCGGGACGTACTTCTTTCAGAGCCTGGACCTCGAGCCGGGCGCGAACCTCTACGTGGACAGCAGCCACGGCCCCGTCTTCCTCTACGCGACGACGACGCTCATCTTTCGAGGAAACGAAAAGGCCCTGGACGCGAGCGTCCCGCAGCTCTTCATGGGTTTCCTGGGAATCTGCGAAGTCGACCTTGAAGCGCCGTTCAACGGCGTCTTCATCGCTCCCTACGCGCCGCTCCTTCACATGGAAGACGCGCTGTGGGTGCTCGACCCGGTCAAGAAGGCCGCCGGCAATAACGCGACCGTCTATGGCAATTCGATCGTCGTCGACCCGGGGGAAACGATCAAGCCTTCGAACTTCGACTGGAGCTCCGTGCCGGGCTTTCCGGTTCCCCCGGGCGGCTGGGCTGCCAACGGCGGAACCAACGGTACTGGTACGCCGGGAAGCGGGGGCACGTCGGGCGGCACGGGGGCCGGAGGAGGAAAGGTGACGACCGGCACGCTCCCGCCTTCCGCAATCAGCTTCCACCTTTCGAATCAACCGAACGATCCGGGGGGCGCAGGCGACCCCGGCATTCCTCAAACGACGACGGCAACGATCACGCCGAAGGCGCCCGTACCATTTCACCTTCCGAAATCGTTCGACGTGGGCGGCGTCCTGGCGAACGGGACTGCCACGGTGACGTACACGAGCTGCACCGGCCCCGTCGTCACCTGCACATTTCAGGGCGGCTCGGCCTCCGCGACTCCGACGACCGTGGAAGACCTCGAGGCCGGACGGACCGCGACGTTCGTCAGTTGCAGCGACGGGCAACCGGTCACGGCGCTGAGGTGTGGAACGAACTTTTTCATGTCCACGCAACCGGTTCCCGGTTGGCCCGTGACCGTGGATCTATCGCTCGACGACCGCGCGTGCAACACCAAGGTGGATCTACTGACGCCTCTGCAGACGCGCCAGATGCTTGACTCGTTCCACTGGCCCGACCCGAGCAAACCGGCGCCGACTGTAGCGGAAATGGCCGCCGACGGAAAAACGCCGAATCTATACTACGGCTGGGTCTACCTGCACGACACCAAGGACTTGCTGCGCCTCCGGCAGATGTACGTGCACATTCTGTCGAGACCGCTCTATAACAGCGAGCTTGAGCCGTTCGCCGGACAATGCGTCGAGTTCTCGAATCCCGGCGACGGAATCGGGGCTTTCGTGCCGGTCATCATCCCGGGTCAGGTGTACAACACGATTCTGAACGTTCAGAACACTGCTTTCCAGCAACGGAACAATATCAAGCCCGGTGACCCGCTCTTCAAAGCCGTCATCTTGAGGAGCACGACACCCATCGATTTTCAGCAGCTGAAACAATCGGGCTTTCGCTACCTGGACTACGAGGGCGGCCCGATATCGCAAAGCGCGATGCAACTCCAGGGCAGCGCGGTGTCGGTCGTACTCCAGGATCTCGTGACGTTTGCGCTCAAGGCCGTTGTCGCTGTCCAGGGCATCGTCACGACGGCGCTCGGTGATCTCGACGCGCTCTTCGCGGGCCGCATCAACTACAACATGACGCTCAACGTCGGAAACTCGGGCACCCCCTTCTCGTTGCCCATGGCGATCCGAGGATGGGGACAGCTGGCTGGCCAACCGCTGGGAGCCGGCGGCCTGAAGGTCACGCTCCTCGAGAACCTCTATGGTCTCATTCCCGAGACCTTCAGCTCGCACACGAACGACGGCGGGTTTGTCTCTATCAGGCCCGCCAGCCACGATCCCGGCACAATCGGCGGCGCGGGGTTTTGCGTCACCTTGCAGAACGACGCGGCGTGGGCGACGAGCTTTCTCTTGCCCGACGACGTGTGCAACCTCCAGGGCTTCGACCGACTCGCCGTAGGGCTCGCCACCGACGTCTTCACGAACGTCGTGAACGTCCCGGACTTCTCGCAAAATCAGCAGTTCCAGGTGACGATGAGCAGCCCCCAGCTGAGCGCGATGTACGGGATGACCGACGCGTTCAAGTACAGCCGCGACGTGCTCGGGTACACGACGGCAACGGCTCACGCTCTCGTCGGGAGCTCCGCGAACACCGTAGGCTCGTTCAACAACGAGCGCGCCTTCACGTTCGCGCTTCACTTCCGGAACCAGAGCGACCTCGACAATTTCAACTTGCTGTCGCCTTACATCAACAATCTGGGTTACTCGACCGCGCTCGACCAGATCTCGAGCGGCGCCCAGGGGCTTCTGCTGGCCACGCCGCTTGCAGGCCCTCTCACGCTCGGGGCGTCCTTCGTCGTGTCGACATTGGCCAACAACGACATCGTGCTGCCGGACGGCTCGATCGATGACTCCTATCCACCCTACACTCACCGCGAGGTCGGCACCCACGAATTTGGCCATTTCATTTTGATGAACCTAATCCACGACACCGACAGCAGCGCGATTGACAATATCATCGGCGACACCGTCGGCAGCGGCAAAGGGAACGACTATTGGTACTCGACGCGCTACATCAACGAGGCATTCGCCGATTTCATTTCAGGACAAGTCACCGGCATTGCCAACTACGGGTGGCTCGATGCCAGTCAGGGAGCCAACCAGAAGCTATGTATCGCCAACCCCTGTTTTGATCGCAATTTTGTGGCGTCGCCCTCGGGATCGGATTCAAAGGATACGGCCGGAATTGCC
>ODAK010000786.1_pt1 | contig 36114 bp, 41 predicted proteins | sample 1539591 | NCBI WGS metagenome assembly ODAK01 (sample SAMEA3539303, study PRJEB22396) | soil metagenome | biome: tundra; feature: field; material: soil | place: USA | collected 2010-05 | depth 0.15 m | reverse complement strand
GCCAAGAAGGCGCCTGCGAAAAAGGCGGCCAAGAAGGCGCCTGCGAAAAAGGCGGTCGCTGCACCTGCTGCAGCGCCGGCCGCACCCGCAGCGCCGGCCAAGACGGCTCTCAGCCCGCAAGCGGCTTGGCCGTTTCCGACCGGAAGCAAGCCCTGAAGGCCGACGGACGCGCTTGCGTCCGTCGATCAAACCCGGCTGCGGCCGGGTTTTTTTATCTCAGAGGGTCTTACTACGGCTGTTGGCCCAAGAAAGCCGCGCGCGCTAGCACCGGCGCGGGCTGGCGGGCCGTTCGCAACCACAGCGGCGAATCGCCCAAGTCAGCCCACAGCGTGGCGTTGAAATGAAGGAATGCGCCGTGACCCTTCAGCTCAGGTACTTGCCGTAGCCGTCAATGGCGCCCGTAGCTCGCAACCTCTTGGTGCCTGTCAACCCCTGTGCGAAAAGCAGACCCGTCAGGTCCCCGGCCAGACCTCCAAAACTGCAGGATTCGTCGCCCGAGGTTCGACGTCATTTCTTCCGAATGCAGGTTGCCTTCGCGGCCTTTCTCTCACTTTCGGCCAAACGGCCCTGCAACCACGGTAATGTCGACTCTGCGACATTGAGTTCATTGAGAACGCGGGCGCGCTTCTCGGCGAGCTACTTCAAGGGCGGCGGGGTAGGGGTCACTGTCAGCTGACACACGACGCCCCGTGCGGACCGCGTTTCTGCCTCATTTGTAGGCAGTTACGTATCTTGGGCCAACAGCGTAATAAGACCCATCTCAGGGCATGAGCTGCGTATCGGCAAAGCCGTGCGACGGGCCGAGCGGCATGAGGCCTGAATTGTTCTCGGCCGCGCGCTCCGCGGCGGCCAGCGCCAGCTCGAGTTCGCGCGTGCGCTTGCGGTTCACCTCGCTGTCGCAAAGCGCAGCACGATGCTCCGCAAGTTCCTTCTTGAGGGCCTCGATCTGCTTTTTCGCCTGCAGCGTCTGCTGTTGCGAGAAAAGCCGCCCCTGATCGCTCTTGTGCAGGCGCTGCGCAGCGACGAGCAGCCTTTTGCCATACCACCAGCGGCACACTGCCCAGGTCGCCAGCGACGCGACCAGCAGGACGACGACGAGGGCGATCGCGATCATGGGTGACTGGCGCATGTCCATGGTGTGCCGCTTCGGATGATTCGGGGCGAACTTGAGGGGCGACCAGGTCAGTCGGCGATGAATGTGCGATCCGGCACATGATTCTGGCCGCCGCGGCTGCCGACTTTCAGGGCGCCGAGGCGGTTGCCGAGCCGCGCGCAACGCTCGAGCGGCCAGCCGCGCTCCAGGCCGTAGAGCAGCGCGCTCCTGAAGGCATCGCCGCAGCCGGTCGGGTCGACGACGCGTTCGGCCTCGAAGGCGGCGACATGTGTCCGCTCGCCGTCTTGCCAGACGTCGCAGCCCTTGGCGCCCAAAGTGACGATGACGCCGCGCAAGTGCGACCTCGACACCGCTTCGAGATCGAGGCCGGTTCGTTCGCAGAGCATCTGCGCTTCGTAGTCGTTGACGGCAACCCACGTCGCTTGCTCGATGAAGCGGCGCAGCGCGGCGCCATCGAACATGGGCAGGCCCTGTCCCGGGTCGAAGATGAACGGCACATTCGCCGCGGCGAGCTGCTCCGCGTGGCGCAGCATGGCCTCGCGCCCGTCGGGAGCGATGATCGCCAGGGTCAGGTCATTGCGGTCCGGGATCCGGGTCTCGTGCGCGGCCTGCATCGCGCCCGGATGGAACGCGGTGATCTGGTTGTTGTCGAGGTCGGTCATGATGAAGGCCTGCGCCGTGTACGCATCCGCGACGGTGCGCACGTGCTCGGTGTCGACGCCCCAGGAGCGAAGCCTCTCGATGTAGTCACCGCCGTCGTGACCCACCGCCGCGACGACGACCGCTTCGCCGCCGAGTGCGGCGAGGTTGTAGGCAATGTTGCCGGCGCAGCCGCCGAACTCGCGGCGCAGGCTCGGCACCAGGAACGACACGTTCAGGATGTGCAGCTGATGCGGCAGGATCTGTTCGGCAAACCGGCCGGGAAAGGTGGCGATGCTGTCGAATGCGAGCGATCCGCAGATGAGGGTAGCCATTCAAGCTCCGTGGGATGCGCCGACCGGCGCCGCGGTTTCAGGGATAGAAGATCTCGACGGTGTAGCCGGCAACGCGGTAGTTGCCGGCGTTGAGCATGACTTGCAGCGCCGCCTCGGCGCCTGGTTGCAGCACGCTCGCCGCACCGAAGTCGGGCGGCGAAAGTGCCCGTCGCGCCACGAGGCGCCCGTTGCCGTCGGTCAGGCTCAGGTCGACCGATGGCGTGGCGAGCGCCACTCGGCCGCGGCTGCGCAGCGTGACCGAGAGAACGAAGGCGTCGAAGCCAATCGCACGCGTGAGCGCCGTGCTTTCGACCGACACATCGTCAATGCGACGTGGCGCCTCGATCCTGCAACCGGCGCTCCGGCACCAGGCAGCCAGCGCCGGCCGCGTTGCCGGCCACTGCGCCGCCAGTGCATCGCGGAAATGATGGGCGGCCTGCATCACGAGTGCCAGTGCTGCAAGTGCCGACAAGGCGACGAGAGCGAAGCGGGCCGGCGCGCTGCGCCAGCGCGCGCGGCGATCGGCGCGGCGCAGGAAGTCGGGCTGCTGGCTCTCGCTTTCGAGAGGCAGGTCACCTGCGCCCGTCGTCAGTGCTTCGACGAGTGTCGTGTCCGGGACCGAGGCGTTTTCGGCGAACAGGTCGGAATCGAATCGCGCGTCGGAGAACTCGAGGCGGTCGCGCACGTCGACCTCTGCGGCCGGCGATCTGTCGCCGTCGGCGCCGCGCGTTCGAAACAGATGGGTGTCGATCGGGTCGGCGAGGAGATCGTTGATCGCGGCCGGCGGGCCGCCGAAGATCGGATCCGTCGTCGTCTGCACCGCTTCAGCTTCGCCGGCGTTTCGCAGGCCAGCGGCCGCCGGTGCTTGCGATGCCATCGACTTGTCCCACTCGGGCGGCAGGTCCCGGCCAAGATCGAAGAGGCCTTCGAGCGCGTTGAAGACGCCATCGCAGCGACCGCAGCGAACCCAGCCTTCGGAAACCTTGAGCTGATCCTGGACGACGCGGAATACGGTTCCACACGAGGAGCAGCGCGTCGCCAGACTCATTGCGAAATCATGCCATGCGGCCTTACGCCTGCTGGACGCCGGTCATGAGGATCCAGCCGTCGTCGGCTGCGGCGACGTCAAGCGCGAGCCAGGGTGCATAGGCCTGGCGCAGTTCGTCGGCCTGGTGCTCGAGGATGCCGCAGAGCACGAGGTCGGCGCCTCTGGCAAGGTGCGAAGCGAGGAGCGGAGCGAGAAGCTTGAGCGGTGTCGAGAGGATGTTGGCGACGATGAGCGAATAGCTTCCCGCAACGCTGTCCGGGTGGTCCGCCTGCACTCGCACGCCATTGGCCTCGGCGTTCGCACGCGTCGCGTCGACGGCCGCCCCGTCGATGTCGACGGCCTCGACCCCTTCGGCGCCGTACAGGCCGGCTGCGATTGCGAGCACGCCGGAGCCGCAACCATAGTCGAGCACCCGCACCCAAGGCGAATCGCGCTTCATCGCGAAGCGCGCGACCCAGCGCAGGCACATGCGAGTGGTCGGATGCGTTCCGGTACCGAAGGCCATTCCGGGGTCAAGGCGGATCACCTTGCTTGCCGCACGCGGCGCCGATGACCATGTCGGCACGATCCAGAAGTCCGGCTCGATCTCGATCGGCCCGAATTGCGATTGCGTGAGTCGCACCCAGTCGCAGTCGTCGATCGGCGCGATCGCTTCGATGTGGCCGCCCGCGTCGATCCCGGCGGAGATCAGGCCGGCTGCTGCGGCGACGGCACCGGACTCGTCGGCGAAGAGCGCGGTGATTCGGGCCTTTCGCCAGCGGCCGGCCGGCGCGATGCCGGGCTCGTCGAAAACGGGCTGCTCCGCGGCGGTTCCCGCGTCCGCGTCTTCCACCGACACGGACAGCGCGGCGCATTCGTCGGCCAGCCGATCCGAGACGGCATCGACCGCCGCGGCCGCAACGAGCACCGTGAGCGCGTGCATCGCGTGAGCCTCAGCGCTTGTGCTGATCGAGCCAGCTTTCCAGGTAGTGGATGCTCGTACCGCCCTCGATGAACTTGGCATCGACCATCAGCTCTCGGTGCAGCGCAATGTTGGTCTGGATGCCCTCGACGACCGTTTCCGACAGGGCGGTGCGCATGCGTGCCAGCGCCTGCTCGCGCGTATCGCCGTGGACGATGATCTTGCCGATCATCGAGTCGTAGTTCGGCGGGACGACGTAGTTGGTGTACGCATGCGAGTCGACGCGCACGCCGGGACCTCCCGGCGGATGCCACATCGTGATGCGACCCGGCGATGGCGTGAACCGATACGGATCTTCGGCGTTGATGCGGCATTCGACGGCGTGGCCCCGGCACTGCACGCTGCGCTGCAGCAGCGGCAGCTTCTCGCCGGCGGCGATGCGCAGCTGCATCAGCACGATGTCGATGCCGGTCACCCACTCCGTCACCGGGTGCTCGACCTGGACCCGCGTATTCATCTCGATGAAGAAGAATTCGCCGTTCTCGAACAGGAACTCGAAGGTTCCGGCGCCGCGATAGCCGATCCGCTTGCAAGCGGCGACGCAGCGCTCGCCGATCTTCTCGATCGCACGCCGGGCGATCCCGGGCGCCGGCGCTTCCTCGATGACCTTCTGGTGCCGGCGCTGCATCGAGCAATCGCGCTCGCCGAGCCAGAGCACGTTCTTGTGCTGGTCGGCAAGCACCTGGATCTCGATGTGTCGCGGGTTCTCGAGAAACTTCTCCATGTAGACAGCCGGATTGCCGAACGCCGCCCCGGCTTCGGCACGGGTCATCTGCACTGCCGAGACGAGCGCCGCTTCGGTATGGACGACGCGCATGCCGCGGCCGCCGCCTCCACCAGCCGCTTTGATGATCACCGGATAGCCGATCGCCCGCGCCGAGCGGATCGCTTCCTTCGGATCGTCGGGCAACGCGCCTTCGGAGCCGGGCACGCACGGCATGCCGGCCTTGATCATCGCCTGCTTGGCCGAGACCTTGTCGCCCATGATGCGGATCGAGTCGGGCGTCGGTCCGATGAAGACGAAGCCGCTGCGCTCGACGCGCTCGGCAAAATCGGCGTTTTCGGAAAGAAAGCCGTAGCCGGGATGAATCGCCTCGGCGTCGGTCACTTCGGCCGTCGCGATGATCGCCGGCATGTTGAGATAGCTCTGCGACGAGGGCGCCGGGCCGATGCAGACGGCTTCGTCGGCGAGCTTTACGTATTTGGCGTCGCGATCGGCCTCCGAGTAGACGACGACCGACTTGACGTCGAGCTCGCGACAGGCCCGCTGGATGCGCAGCGCGATCTCGCCGCGGTTGGCGATCAGGATCTTCTTGAACATCGCTGGCGTCAGCGCTTGCTTGCCGGCGGCAAATGGCTCCGGGCTGTCGAGGGGATCACGGGGGCGCTCATTCGATGACAAACAAGGGCTGGCCAAACTCGACCGCTTCGCCGTTCTCGCAAAGGATCTCCCGGATGGTGCCGGCCGAGTCGGCCTCGATCTCGTTCATGATCTTCATGGCTTCGATGATGCAGATCGGCTCGCCCAGCTTGACGGCGCTGCCGACTTCGACGAACGCATCCGCTCCCGGGCTGGCCGAGCGATAGAAGGTCCCGACCATCGGAGACTTCACGACATGCCCGGTGGGGGCTGGCGGCTCAGCCGGCGCATTGGCCTGCGTTGCAGTCGGCGCGGCCCCTGCCGCGGTGTAGATGCCGGGCGGATGTCCAGCGGCAGCCGCCGGCATCGGCATCGGCGCTGTGGCCTTCACGATACGGACCTTGCCATCGGCTTCGGCGATCTCGAGTTCGGAGATGTTCGATTCGGAGACGAGATCGATTAGGGTCTTGAGTTTTCGCAAGTCCATGGGAACGCCACCTCGGGCTGAGTTGTCGAAGACGCGTCGCCTTCGATGAATCAAGATCACAAACTTGGACCGCCTGCTCGGCTCACAAGGCTCGTCCCCAGCGCTCGGCACGGTCGCGACTTTACGCGATTTATTGATGATTGCCGGCTGTTGGCACCAAGAAATGCGGCAATCGCTGCGACAAGCTCGAGCCGGGTCTTATCCGGTGCGCGCCGCCCAGCGCTCGAGCCAGGGCTTGTCGAGTACGCCGAGTTTGCGTTGTACCAGTTCGCCGTTTGCGGCGAAGGCCGCTGTGAAAGGCAGGGCACCCAAGCTGTTGCCCAGGCTTCGAGAAAGGGCCAGACCGTCGGCGCCGGCCAAGGCGACAGGAAGCGACAGGGCGCGCTCGGCGAGAAAGCGGCGCACCGGTTCGGCCGAGTCGACCGCCAGCGCCAGCACATTCCATCCTCGGTCCGCCGCCGTTCGGGCCAAGGCATCGAGCAGTGGCATCTCGGTCGCGCAGGGCGCGCACCAGGTGGCCCAGAAATTGAGAAGGAGGGCCTTGCCGTGAAGGCGGGCCATCGGCATCGGCGCGCCGTCGACGCCTGAAAATGAAAGCGACCAGACATCGACCGGATGGGAGGTCTCGGTGTCGACGCCGGTGGGCCGTGATCGCCAGAGCGCTGTCGATACCCCGGCGACGAGGCCGGTTCCCGCTGTCGCGCCCAGGACGAGTGTTCGCCGCTTCACGCTGCCGCCTGAAGTGCCCGGAGCGCCGCAAGAGCGCCGCGATGGGTCCGGCCGCGAGCGTCGCTGCGCAGGGCGCCGCGCAAGTCGTCGTAGTCGAGCACCGCGAGGGCAACGTGGATGACATCGCCGAGCTCGGCGCTTCGCGCAAAGACGTTGAGTACGTCGAACACCCGGCCGCGCGGTCCCTCGGCGCTCGAAACTTCGTAATCGACGCGCCTGTCGATGAGGGCGAGCTCGGCTGCCTTCGAATCGTTGCAGTAGAGATCGATATGGATGCTGCTTCGCCGGGTCGCCGTTCCGCGCCAGACGGCGCCGGCCAGGTGCGGCCGGAATGCAGCAAGGCACTCCATCCAGCTCGCGGCAATGGCGCGCAGGGCGGCCAGTTCGGCAGGCTGCGAGTCGGCGTGAAAGAGATCCAGGTAGCTGCGAACCTCGTCTTCGACGACGTCGTTGCCAGGCAACTCGATCGAGCGCTTGCCGACGCGAAGGTCGCGTGCGGCGCGCCGCTTGGCGGCGCCGTATTCGAGACCCTCCTCGACGATCAGGCGGGCCGCGGCGGCGGCGATTTCCGCCGTGAGCGTTCCGGTCATCGCCTCATTCTAGGGACGACGGGAAACGATCATCGGCTACGGCAGTTCGACGCCTCCCATCCGCGCCGCGACGGTCGAAGCATGACCGATGACATAGGGCGAGCCGAGGTGCTTTTCGAAACGCTTGGGCGCCGGCAGCATCACCGCGAGCTGCGCCGCCTGCGGCACCGACAGCGCCGCCGCGCCGACGTGGAAGTAGTGCCGGGACGCCGCCTCGGCGCCGAATACGCCTTCGCCCCACTCGACGCTGTTGAGATAGATCTCGAGGATGCGGCGCTTGCCGAGCACCGCCTCCAGCTCCCAGGTGAGGACGAGCTCCTGGGCTTTGCGTACGAGGCTTCGCTCACCGCCGAGAAAGAGATTCTTGGCGAGTTGCTGCGAGATCGTTGATCCGCCGACCACTTTCGCAGCGCGCGCCTGCGGCGCCGGCCGGCCGCGCACCGCGTCCTGCTTGGCGACCCGCTCGTTGACGCGATCGACGGCGGCTTCGGCGCGCTGGTTGCGTTCCCATGCTTTTTCGAGCGCGTCCCATTCGACGCCGCTGTGCTCGGTGAAGCCGGCGTCTTCGGAAGCGATGACGGCGCGCTTCAGGTTCGCCGAGATCGCGCCGTAGTCGACCCAGCTCTGCTGCCACACGAGCGGCCGCGGCGTGATGGCCAGCCGCCACGCTTCCGAACGCTCGAAAGTCGTCGATTGCGGATCGAGGAAGATCATCAGCGCGACGCGCAGGAGGAAATACAACTGCAGCGAAAGCGCGGCGATGACGAGCAACGCCATCAGCCGGCCCAGCGAGCCTTGACGCGGCGCGCTCATGCCGCGTCGACGCGTTCGCGCAGCGCCGCCAGCACGCCATCTGTTCGCGGCCGCACGCCGCGCCAGAAGAAGAAAGCCTCCGCCGCCTGCTCGACCAGCATGCCGAGCCCGTCGCGGCCGCGGGCTCCATGGGCTTCGGCCCAGGCGAGAAAGCCGCGGGCGTGCGGACCGTACATCATGTCGATGGCCAAGGCACCGGGTTTCAGCACCGCAGCGGACACGGGCACTGGCGCGCCGGCGACGCTGCTCGAGCTGGCATTGACGACGATGTCGAAGCCTGCGCCGCAGGTGTCGAGCGCGCTGGCATGCAGCGCCGTCTTCGAGGTGCGCAACGAACCCGTCGCGTGACGCGCGACAAGCGCTTCGGCGCGCTCGGCCGTTCGGTTGGCGACGACGATTTCGCGAGCGCCAGCCGCGAGCATCGGGCCGAGCGCGCCGGCCGCGCCGCCGCCGGCACCGATCAGAAGCACGCGGGCGCCTCGAATCCGGACGCCGGCGTTGTGTTCGATGTCGCGCACCAGGCCGGCGCCGTCGGTGTTGTCGCCGTGCCAGCCCTCGGCGTCGAAGCGAAGGGTGTTGCAAGCGCCGGCCAGTCGCGCGCGCGCGGTCGGCTCGGCCACCATATCGAAGGCGGCGAACTTGAAGGGCATCGTCACATTGCAGCCGCTTGCACCGCCGGATGCGAACGCCCGCACCGTGACGGCAAAGGCGTCGAGCGGGCATAAGACGCGCCCGTAGACGACAGGTTCTCCGGTCTGGCGCGCGAATTCGGCGTGTATGAAGGGCGATTGGCTGTGCTCGACCGGATTGCCGGCCACTGCGTACCTGCTGATTCCGGCGCCCGCGCCCGGGCCTGTCGCCCTGTCGCTGCTCCCCGTGGGGCGATCAGTGCCTTGGGGCGTCTCGGCGGCGCTCATGGCGACGCGCTCAAGGTCGTTTCGAGATTCTCTTCGCGGGTGAACCTGAAGCGCGAGGTAATCACGAGTTGATCGGCGTTCTTGCGCATCGCCGTGTTGAAGCGGCCGTAGGGCGCGGCAGCGTTGACGATCGCCACGGCGCGCCGGTCGAGGATCTTCGATCCCGAGCCGCGCACGACCTCCGTCTCGACGACCCGGCCCTCGGCGTCGACGGTGACGTTCATCGTCAGCTCGCCGTAGAGCTTCTTGCCCTGGTTCTCGGGGAAGTTGCGCGTGCCGCGGTCTTCGATCTTGCGGCGCAGCTGGTCGTAGTAGAGCGCATAGACCGCTTCGTGCGTTGCCGGACTGATGTATCGCTTCTTCGGTCGCGCGTTCTCCTCGTTGATGCGCTTCTCGATCTCGGCAAGTACTTCGATGAGCTGGCGGCGCCGCTCCTCCTGCTCGCGCTCCTCGGGCGTACCCTGGTCGCGCAACGGGTCGGTGGCGGGCAGGAGGGCCAGCTCGCGTCGCACCTGCGTCAGCAGTTGCTGCTGCGTCTGCTGCATCTGCTCGATCTGCTTGCGCGTCTCTTCGTTGGCGTCGCCGAGCTCGGTGAGCGCCGAGGGCGGCAGCGGCGAAGTCGCCCGGCCCGCCGTCGCCTCGCCGCCACCGGCAAGGCTCGCCTGGGCAATGGCCTGCGCCTTCTCGGGCGGCTCGCCCGAGCGTGAATTGACGAGGATCACTTCGAGCGGCGAATCCTCGAAGATGCGATTGAATCCGGCCGGATCGACGATGCGCACGGTGAGGAGGACGCCGTGCACGCCGATCGAAGCGATCAGCGCGACCTGCAACGTCGACAGGCGCCCCGCCATCGTGGAATCAAGCCGCTGCGGGTTCGGCGACGGGCAGCGCGTCGGTGCCGGTGTCGCCCTCCGCGACGTCGACGGCGATCGCGAGCGGACCGGCGGCGTCTTCGTCTTCGCTCGCGTCGTTGGCCTCCGGCATGGTGGCGGCGGAACTCGTGCCTTCGTCGAGCCGCGCGATCACGCTGGCCGAAAGATCCAGCGTCAGCAGGTCGACGGCGCCGACGCGCACGCGAACCCGCGCGCCGCGCGGCAATGGCTCGGCGCCGACTGCGCGAAAGACGAGCGGAAGACGCTCGGCGCGGACGAGGCCGTCTTTCATGACCGCGGCGTCGAGCTCGGCGATCCGGTTCTGCAGCAGGAACTGCAACGACCAGTAGCGCTCGATCGACGACTGGAAGGCGTTGTAGTCGCCATATGCGGAATCGAAGTCGGCAATGATCGCAAGCAGCGACACGTCCTTCGGCTTGAAGGGCGCCGCGAGCGCCGCGGTGCGGCCGTGGCGGGCGCAGGCCACGAGCTGCCACTGGTTGACGAGATCGACATACCGGCGCAGCGGCGAGGTCGACCATGCGTACTGAGCAACGCCCAGGCCGGCATGCGGTCCGGGCCGCGTGCTCATGCGGACCTTGACGCCGGGCGCAAGGCTCGCCTGGCTGCGGTAGATCGCCGGCACGCCGCACTCGGCGAGCCAGCCGCCCCAGGTGCTGTTGGCGAGGATCATCGTCTCGGCGACGATGAGGTCGAGCGGCGAGCCGCGCTGTCTCGGCACGATCTCGACCGGCTCGTCGCCGGCGATCGCGGCGCCATCTTCGGCGGCGATGCGAAACGCGTAGTCCGGGCGGTTGAAAGACTCGGGCTTGCCGCGCACGGCTTCGCGTGCGGCCTTGAGGTGGCGGGCAAAGCCGTGCAGAAAGGTCAGCTCGCGGGCGAAGGGTACGGTCTGTGGCAGGCCGTCGGCGAGCGTCGCCTCGTTCACCTCCGCGTCGAGCTCGTCGTGGCGAAGATTGGCGGCGATCGAGACGCGCTCGATGCGCGTCTCGATCGCCAGCGGCGCGTGCGTCGCTTCGTCGATCGTCACGTAGAGCGAGACGACCGGCGATTCATGACCTTCCTGCAGCGTGAAAGCATCGACCACCGGGCCCGGCAGCATTGTCAGCTTGTGACCGGGGATGTAGACCGTCGAGAGCCGATCTCGGGCGATCCTGTCGACGGCGGAGTCGGGCGCGAAGGCCAGTGCCGGCGCCGCGATATGCACGCCGATCACGACTTGGCCGCTGCCCAGGCCGCGCACCGAGAGCGCGTCGTCGATTTCGGTCGTCTGTGAATCGTCGATCGAAAACGCGGCGGTCTCGGCGAGCGGCAGGCCGTCTCTGATCGCCGCAACCTCGACGGCCGCAAATCCCGTGCCCTTCGGGAAGTGCTCGAACAGGAAGCGGCGCCAGTGGAACTGGTACGCAGAATCGATCGCGCCCGCGGCCTTGAGCAGCTCGAGCGGTGCCCGGCCGGTTCGCCGCGCGGCGTCGACGACGGCCTTGTATTCAGGCGCGTTCTTGTCCGGCCTGAAGAGAATCTTGTAGAGCTGCTCGCGAACGGCCGCCGGGCATGTGCCCGCTGCCAGTTCGGCGGCCCAGGCCACGACCTGCTCGGCAAGCTGTTTCTTCCGCTCGATGCCGAGCAGCGCCGCCTTCACCGTCTCTTCGGGTGCCTTCTTGAAGTTGCCTTTACCGAGGCGCCGGAAATAATGCGGCGCGCCGAACAGGCCGAGCAGCGCCGCGGCCTGCTGCGCCGTCCCGGTCGATTCGCCGAAATACTCGCGCGCCAGAGCGGCGAAGCCGAACTCGCCTTCGGGAGCGAATTCCCAGGCCAGGTCGAGGTCGATCTCGGCGGCGATCGCGCCGGCCGACGCGAGCATCGCTTCGGGTTCTGGGCTGGCGAAGCGCAGCAACACGTTCACAGCCTTGACCTTGACGCGCTTGCCCGACGCGAGCTCGATCTGCAGCGCGCTCTCGGTCTCGCTCATCACCCGGCCGGCGTGGAACTTGCCGCCTTCTTCGTAGAGGGCATACATGGGGCGCCGATTGTCGCCGAGGGCTGCCCGCCGCCGTGCTTCTAGTAGCTTCGTCCCTGCCGGTAGCGCGCCGAACTTCGCGGTGCGAGCGCGGCGCTTCGTTCGATTGCCGCGAAACTGCTCGCCGCATGGGCGTGGCAGATGGCCAGCCCGAGCGCGTCGGCGGCGTCCTTGCCGGGAACGCCGGGCAGCGAGAGCAGCCGCATCACCATCTGTTGCACCTGTTCCTTCTTGGCCTGGCCATGGCCGACGATGGCGCGCTTCATCTGCAGCGCCGTGTACTCGGCGACGCTCAGCTCGTGGGCAACGAGCGCCGAGAGCGCGGCGCCGCGCGCCTGGCCGAGGAGCAAGGTCGATTGCGGATTGACATTGACGAAGACGATCTCGACCGAGGCGCACGTCGGCGCGTAGCGCGCCGCCACTTCGCGGACGCCTTCGAAGATGATCTTCAGGCGCCCGGGCAGGTCGCCGAGCGCTGCGGCGTCGGTGCGTATCGTGCCGCTCGCGATGTAGCGCAGGTTCGCGCCGTTCTTCTCGACGACGCCGAAGCCCGTCGTGCGAAGGCCGGGGTCGATGCCGAGGACGCGCATGGCGACCATTGGAACCGAACTCGAGCCGGTCGCGGCGATCGGCGTGCCGCTAGATTCCAAAATACCAGCGCACCGAGTGGAAGAAGACCGGTGCCGCGAAACAGAGCGGCGCCACCCGGTCGAGCAGCCCGACCGCGCCGGTGACGGAGCTGCTGCCTCGCCAGTTGCGCACGCCTGCGTCGCGCTTGAGTGCTTTCATCACGAATTCGCCGAGCGTTCCGGTTCCGCCGGCGATCGCGCCCATGGCCAGCGCCGGCAGCGGCTTGAAAGGCGTCGTCCAGTAGAGAAGGGCGCCGATGACCCCCGCCGCAGCGACACCGAGCCACCAGGCGCGCCAGGAAAACGAGCGGCTGATCGCGCGGGCCACCGGCCGGCGCCGCAGGTGGCGACTTGCCAGCTCCTGCGCGAGTTGCGCCGTCGCGACGACGACAACGAGATAGAAGACCAGAAAGGCGCCGCGCTCGCGCCAGTTCGGCAGATCGAGCAGCAACAGCGCTGGCGTATGGCTCATGCCGTAGACGCAGACCGTGATCCCCCACTGGATCTTCGCCGTGCGTTCGAGGAAGCGCAGCGGATCGTTAGCGAGGGCGCTGATCACCGGAATCGCGAAAAAGACGTAAACCGGAATGAAGACGGTGAAGGCGTTGAAGAGCCGCGTTCCGACGAGCACATATTGCAGTGGCAGGACGACGAAGAAGGCGAGCAGCAGGCTGCGATGGTCGCTGCGCCTCGTATGCGTTAGCGTCACGAACTCGCGCAGCGCGAAGAAAGAGACGAAGCCGAACAGCAGGGTCGAGACGAACGCGCCGGCCGCCCAGGAAACCCAGAACACCAGGGCGCCGATCCAGACGGCGCGAAGGTCGCGGACGAAGCGTTCCTGGAGGGCTTGCTGCCCCGGGTTCGCTTCGCGGAACGACCTGGCGAAGGTCACCAGCGTGGCCAGCGCGAGGATGCCGAACAGCGTGACGAAAAGCAGTCCGACCTGCTGCGAAACCGAGAGATCGCGCAGGCCCATCAGGCAACCTCGCGCAAGGCCATCACGGCTGCGCGCGCACGGTCGAGGAAAGCGCGCCGCTCTTCGCCGGACTCGAGCGTGAGCGGCGCGCCGAAAGTCACGGTGCACAGGATCGGCACCGGCACGACTTCGCCCTTCGGCATGACGCGCTGCACGTTGTCGATCCAGGCCGGAATCAGCTGCACCTCCGGGAAGGCATGGGCCAGCGCATACAGCCCCGACTTGAAAGGCGCCGGGTCGGCGGCGTGGCCGCGCGTGCCTTCGGGAAAGATGACGAGCGAATCGCCATGGCGCAGCGCTTCCATGAGCGGCTCGAGTGGGTCTTCATCGTCCTTTCGCCCGCGGCTGACGTAGACCGCGTTGAAGATCTCGCGCGTGATCCAGTGCTTCAGAGGTGTCGACGTCCAGTAGTCGCGCGCCGCGATCGGGCGGGTGACGGCGCGCAGTTCGCGTGGCAACGAAGCCCAGATCAGTACCCAGTCGAAATGACTCTGGTGGTTGGCGAAATAGATGCGCTGCTCGGCCTTCGGCGGCGCGCCATACCAATGCCCTTGCGCGCCGGTGATGAGGCGCGCGACGAAGGCGAGGGCGAGGCCGGCGACCTCCGGTAGCGTCAACTCGGCGCCCGCCGGACCGCTCCAAGGGCGCCGGCGCCCCCTCGGGGGGCAGCGAACGCACAGAGCGTGGGGGCCATCAATGCCTGAAGTGGCGAACGCCCGTGAACACCATGGCGACGCCGCGCTCGTTCGCGGCGGCGATGACCTCGCCGTCGCGCATCGAGCCGCCCGGCTGGATGACGCAGCCCGCACCGGCGTCGATGACGACGTCCAGCCCGTCGCGGAACGGAAAGAACGCATCGCTCGCGGCCGCCGAGCCAGCGAGCGAGAGACCGGCGGCCTCGGCCTTGATCGAGGCGATGCGGGAGGAGTCGACGCGGCTCATCTGCCCGGCGCCGACGCCAAGCGTCATGCCGCCGCCGCAGAAGACGATGGCGTTGCTTTTCACGAACTTCGCAACTTTCCACGCGAACAGCAGATCGCGCATCTGATCGTCGGTCGGCCGCTTCTCGGTCACGAACTTCAGGTCGCTTGCGGCGATGTCGCGGTTGTCGGCGGTCTGGATGAGCAGGCCGGAGCCGACACGCTTGAATTCGTATGTGTTACGCGCCCTGCCGCCCGCCGGCAGATCGATCTGCAGGACGCGGGTGTTCGACTTCGCCGCGAAGACGGCGAGCGCCTCGCTCGTGTAGGCCGGTGCGATCAGAACCTCGACGAACTGCCTGGCGATGCGCTCGGCGCATTCGCGATCGACCTCAACGTTGAAAGCGATGATGCCGCCGAATGCCGAGGTCGGATCGGTCCTGAGCGCCTTGGCGTAGGCCTCGACGCCCGAGGCACCGAGCGCGACCCCGCATGGGTTGGCGTGCTTGACGATCACGCAGGCGGCCGGGGCATCGTCGGCGCCGAACGATTTGACGCACTCCCACGCGGCGTCGGCGTCGGAGATGTTGTTGTACGAGAGCTCCTTGCCTTGCAATTGCATTGTCGTGACGAGCGAGCCCGGCGCCGGGGCGAGGTCGCGGTAGAAGGCGGCGCGCTGGTGCGGGTTCTCGCCGTAGCGCAGATCCTGGAGCTTGACGAAATGGCCGTTGGCCTGTGCCGGAAACTCGGCGCGCTCGGGTTTGCCGTCGCTCGGGCCGGCGAGCGAAGAGAGGTAGTCGCTGATCGCGGCGTCGTAGTTGGCGATGCGGTTGAACGCGGCGACCGCGAGGGCGAACTTCGTGTCGGCCGAGACCGCGCCCCTGGCCTTCAGCTCGGCAAGCACGCCTGCGTACTGCGAGGCATCGGTCAGCACGGCGACGTCGCGCCAGTTCTTCGCCGCCGATCGCACCATCGCCGGGCCGCCAATGTCGATGTTCTCGATCGCTTCGGCCAGCGTGCAATCGGGCGAGGCGACGGTGGCCTCGAACGGATAGAGGTTGACGACGAGCAGGTCGATCGGCGCGATGGCGTGCCTTTCGAGCGCGGCGACGTGCTCGGGCACGTCGCGGCGCGCCAGTAGGCCGCCGTGAATCGCCGGGTGCAGCGTCTTGACGCGGCCGTCGAGCATCTCCGGAAAGCCGGTGTGCTCGGCCACCTCGGTCACCACGAGGCCGGCGCCGGCGAGGAGCCTGGCCGTGCCGCCGGTGGACAGGATCGTCGCGCCCATCGCGGCGAGTTCGCGCGCGAACTCGACGATGCCGGTCTTGTCGGAAACGGAGATCAGCGCATGCATGGCGGCCCGTCAAGGCGCGCCGCTTCACTTGATGAGCTTGTGCTCGACCAGCTTGCGGCGTAGTGTGTTGCGATTGATGCCGAGCCATTCGGCGGCCCGGCTCTGGTTGCCTTCGGCGTGCGTCATCACCGTTTCGAGCAGCGGCCGCTCGACGACCTGCAGGATCATGTCGTACATCGCCGTCGGCGCGACGCCGCGAAGATCCTTGAAATAGCCTTCCAGGCTCTCTCGGACGCATTCCTCGATGTGTTTCTTGTTCGCCATCTCGCGTCTCGCATCGTCAATGGAGTTCGGCCGGCTCGGCCCGCGACGCGGTCGCCGGCATCAGCGCCTGAATGTCGGCAAGCGCATCGAACCAGGCGCCGACCGCGCGCACCTGCGCGGCGCACGAATCGATCGTGTTCATCTCGGCGCGAAACGCCTCGCCGCCGGGCAGGCCGCGCAGCGTCCAGCCGATGTGCTTGCGGGCGCTGCGCACGCCCGAGGCCTCTCCGTGCAGCCGGTGGTGGTCGTCGAGGTGCTCGAGCAGCCATTGCCTCACGTCGCTGACGCGCGGCGGCGCCGCGTCTTCGCCGGTTTGCAGATAGTGCGCGATTTCGCCGAAGATCCAAGGTCGGCCCTGCGCCGCGCGGCCGATCATGATCGCGTCGGCGCCGGTCGCCGCGAACACGTTGCGGGCTTTCCGCGGCGAATCGATGTCGCCGTTGGCGACGACGGGAATGGAGACGGCCCGCTTCACGGCGGCGACAGTTTCGTACTCCGCTTCGCCCTTGTAGCCCTGCTCGCGCGTGCGCCCGTGCACCGCGACCATGGCGATGCCGGCCGACTCGGCGGCGCGCGCGATGCGAACCGCATTCTTCTCGGCAGCACACCAGCCGGTGCGCATCTTCAGCGTCACCGGCACTCCGTGCGGGGCGCAGGCCGCGACGACGGCTTCGACGATCTCGAGCGCAAGCGCTTCATCCTTCATCAAGGCCGAGCCGGCCCACTGGTTGCAGACCTTCTTCGCCGGGCAGCCCATGTTGATGTCGATGATCTGGGCGCCGCGCTCGACGTTGTAGGCCGCGGCCTCGGCCATCATGGCCGAGTCGGTGCCGGCGATCTGCACGGAGATCGGTGCGGTTTCGCCTTCGTGATCGGCGCGCCGGCTCGTCTTCAGGCTCGCCCACAAATCCTTGCGCGACGTGACCATTTCGCTGACCGCGTAGCCGGCGCCGAGGCGCTTGCAGAGCTGGCGGAACGGCCGGTCCGTGACGCCCGCCATCGGCGCGGCAAACAGCCGGTTCGCCAGCGTGATGTGGCCGATGCGCATGGGCGGGGAGGGGTCTGCTGAAAAACGAGGCAGAAGTATAGCGGCGCGAAATCGCCCAACGCCATCGGTGCGACCCGCATCCGGCGCTGCCGATAATCGTTGCGGATGGATGCCTGGATCGACTGGATGATGCGCGTGCTTGCGCTGCCCGAGGTGGGTCTCAGTACGGTCTTCTTCATCGCCTTCATCGCCGCGACGCTGATTCCGCTCGGCTCCGAGCCGGTCGTTTTCGGCCTCGTCAAGCTCAATCCCGACATGTTCTGGCCGGCCATCGGCCTGGCCACGCTCGGCGCGACGCTCGGCGGTGCGCTGACCTGGTGGATGGGCTACGGTGCCGAGCGCGCCTACGAGCACGTGACGCACAAACACCCGAACGGGCGCGCGCTGGTCTGGTTGCGCCGCCACGGCGCCAAGGCCTGCCTGCTCTCGTGGCTGCCCGTTGTCGGCGATCCGCTTTGCGCCGTCGCGGGATGGCTCGAGCTGCCATTCTGGCCCTGCGTCGCCTACATGGCGATCGGCAAGTTCGGCCGATACCTCATCATGACGGCGGCGCTGCTCTGGGTCTTCCCGGGCCAGTACGCGCGCTGAGCGCCGCTTCTTGGAAGCCCGCCATGAAGACCGACGCCTACGACGAACTCACCCGCAACTGGTCGCGCCTGCATCGCTTCGGTCACCTCTATTCGATGGCCAGCTGGGATCGCGCCGCGATGATGCCGCCGAAGGGCAGTGAAGCACGCGCTCAGGCGCTGGCCGAGATGGACGCGCTGCTGCATCGAATGCGCACCGACCCGGGTCTCGTGGCCCTGCTGGCGCAGGCCGATGGCGAGCCGCTCGACGACACAGCGCGATCGAACTTGCGCGAGATTCGCCGTGACTGGAAGAGCTCCAACGCCTTGCCGCCGGCGCTCGTCGAGGCCAAGTCGCTCGCCACGTCGCGCTGCGAGCATGCCTGGCGCAGGCAACGCCCGGACGACGACTGGGCCGGCTTTCTGCTCAACCTCCGCGAGGTCGTCCGTCTCGCCCGCGAGGAAGCGAAATATCTCGCCGATTCAAGCGGCCTGTCGCTTTACGACGCGCTGATGGATCAGTTCGAGCCCGACATGACGAGCGTCGAGGTGTCCTCGACCTTCGGCGATCTGCAGACCTGGTTGCCGGGGCTGATACGCGCCGTTCGCGACAAGCAGGCGAGCGAACCGGTGATCGAGCCGGTCGGCCCGTTTGCGAAGGTGGCGCAGCGCGCCCTGAGCCTCGAGGTCATGGCGCTGCTCGGCTTCGATTTCGAGGCCGGCCGTCTCGACGAGAGCGCGCATCCGTTCAGCGGCGGCGTCCCCGAGGACACGCGGCTGACGACGCGCTATTACGAAGACGATTTTGTGCAAAGCCTGATGGGCACGATCCACGAGACCGGCCACGCGCGCTACGAGCAGAACCTTCCGCGCGAATGCCTCGGCCAGCCCATCGCGCGGGCCCGCTCGATGGGGATCCACGAAAGCCAGAGCCTGTCGTTCGAGATGCAGCTCGGCCGCAGCGCCGGCTTCATCGCGCGCATGGCGCCGCTGCTCGCGGCTCGCTTCGGTGCCCAGCCGGCGTTCGAGGCAGGCAACCTGCAGCGGCTGCTGACGCGCGTTGAGCCGGGCTTCATTCGCGTCGATGCCGATGAGCTCACTTACCCGGCGCACGTCATGCTGCGCTACAGCATCGAGAAGCGCCTGATCGAAGGCGAGATCGAGGCTGACGACATTCCCCTGCTCTGGGACGAAGGCATGGCCTCCCTGCTCGGCGTCGACACGAGTGGCAACTTCAACGACGGCTGCATGCAGGACGTGCACTGGGGCGCCGGCCTATTTGGCTACTTTCCCTGCTACACGCTGGGTGCGATGTATGCGGCGCAATGGTTCGCGGCGATACGCCGCAGTACACCTGAGCTCGATGCGCGCCTCTTCGCCGGCGATTTCGCGCCCGTGTTCGACTGGCTGCGCGTGAACATCTGGCAGCAGGCGAGCCGCTGGACGACGGCCGAACTCACGCAGCGCGCCAGCGGCGAGCGCCTGAACCCGCTGCACTTTCGCCGCCACCTCCAAGCGCGTTACCTCGGCGTCGGGCCGCGCTGAAGCGGGGCCATGAGCGAGAAGAGGACGCCATGGCGTCCTCTTCGTCCTTTCGATCGTCGCGGCAGCGCCGCGATCGCCTGCGCTCAGGCGGCCGAGTGCGCCGACTTTTTCGCGGCGCGCGTACGCGGCGCGCGCTTGGCGGCGGTCTTGGCCGGCGCAGCCTTCTTCGCGGCGCCCTTCGAGCGTGTCGCGAGTTGGGCGGTCAGCGCGTCGATGCGGTCCTTCAGCGCCTGGACGTCCTTCGACGAAGGCACGCCGAGCTTCTTCAGCGCCTTGGCGGTGCGCTCTTCGAAGATCGATTCGAGCTTGTCCCAGTGCTGGCCGGCCTTGGCCGTCACGTCGTCGGCCATGCTCGTCATCTTGCTTGTGACTTCGCCGAACTTCTCTTCGGCCGCCGATTGCGTTTTCTTCTGCAGCGTAGCGCCTTCCTTGACGAGGGCATCGAATACCTGCTTGCCTTCGGCCTGCGCTTTGGCGAAGGCGCCCATGCCGGCGAGCCAGATCTGCTGCGCCGATTCCTTCACCTGACCGGCGAGGGCGCTGTCGAACAGGCCGGACGCCGAGGCGTGCTTCTTCTGCTTCTCTGCCATCGCCTTGAGTTTCTTGACCATCTTGATTTCTCCTGCTGTGGGGGCGGCTGCGATGATGCAGCGGCTGATCGCCACTATAGGCAGCATGGCTCGGGGGCACACCCTAATCGGCTAGGCAGGCATGTCTAGTACAACATCCCTCAACTAGCTTTCATAATAAACAAGGTTGAGCTAAGCTTCGGCGCATGAGTCGAGGACGACAAGCGCAGGCGATCAAACTGTCGCGAGAAGATCGCAAGTCGCTTGAGTTGTTGACGCGCCGAGGCACGGCTGAGCACCGACAAGTGGTTCGAGCGCAGATTGCGCTGATGTGCCAACACCTACCGCGCGCAAGCCGTATGGGACGACTTCAATGCCCGACACGATCAACGATTCGTCTTTCACTTCACGCCCATTCATGCGAGCTGGGTCAACCAGATCGAGCTGCTGTTTGGCATCTACTCGCGCCGCGTCTTGCGCCATGCCAGTCATTCGTCCATCGAACAGTTACGCGAACGCACCGACGCCTTCATGGCGCAACGCAACCGGGCGCCCAAACCGTTCAAGTGGACATTCGCCGGCTTTGAGCTGCAAACTGGCGAGCCCCTGAGATTCAAGCACCATGCCAAAGATCGAAGCAAAAGCAAAGGCCGCTGAACTCCAGCGCCAGATCGCCACGCTCACCGGCCACGACCTGGCGCAGGTCAAGCCCTACGGCAAGCATCTGCTGATCCAGATGCATCGCGACGACAGCGTCGACACCATCGCGCGACTCACCGAGTTCGCGCGCAACTCCTACTCATCCGCATTTCGCAGCCACACCGGCCGATGGGAACCGTTGCCCGGCTCCGGCGATCTCGCAACGACCGCCGAGTTGGTCGTCTCGCTGCTCGGCCCCTACCTTGATCCTAATACTTAAAGCTACTTACGGGATGTTGTACTAGTCCGTCGTCGCGGGTCGGGGTTTGCCCCGCGCGGGGCGGCGTCGCCTTTGCACAAGAATCGTCGACGAGCGGGCGCGCGAGGTGCGCGGCGCGAAACGGGAGGCATGCATGCGCTATTTCGTCACCGGGGCCACCGGCTTCATCGGCAAGCGGCTCGTCAAGACGCTTCTGGCGCGGCGCGGCGCGACCGTCCGCTTCCTGCTGCGACCCGAAAGCCAGGGCAAGCTTGATGCCCTGCTCGAGTACTGGGGCGTCGCGGGCAGCAAGGGCCGTGCGTTGCCCATCTACGGCGATCTCACGGCGAAAAAGCTCGGCGTCTCGGCCGACGACGTGAAGAGGCTCAAGGGCCACGTCGATCACGTCTACCACCTCGCCGCCGTCTACGACCTCTCGGCCGATGCCGATTCGCAGATCGCCGCGAACATCGACGGTACGCGCGCCGTCGTCGAGTTCGCGAAAGCGGTCGACGCCGGGCATCTGCATCACGTCAGCTCGATTGCCGCTGCGGGCTTGTTCGAAGGCGTTTTCCGCGAAGACATGTTCGACGAGGCCGAAGGCCTGGACCACCCGTATTTCATGACCAAGCACGAGAGCGAAAAGATCGTGCGCAAGGAATCGAAAGTGCCGTGGACGGTGTATCGGCCGGCGCTCGTCGTCGGCGACTCGCAGACCGGCGAGATGGACAAGATCGACGGCCCGTACTATTTCTTCAAGCTGATCCAGCGCATGCGCCAGCTGCTGCCGCCGTGGATGCCGTCGGTCGGCCTCGAGGGTGGGCGCATCAACATCGTTCCGGTCGATTTCGTCGTCGCCGCGCTCGATCACATCAGCCACCTGAAGACCGATCTCGACAAGCGGTGCTTCCACCTCGTCGACCCGGTCGGCTATCGCGTGGGCGACGTGCTCGACATCTTCAGCCGCGCCGCCCATGCGCCGAAGATGAACCTCTTCGTCAACGCGGCGCTGCTCGGCTTCATCCCGAAGAGCGTGAAGAAGGGGCTGATGGCGCTCGCACCGGTGCGGCGCGTGAAGAGCGCGGTGCTGAGGGACCTCGGCCTGCCCGAGGACATGCTCACCTTCATCAACTTTCCGACCCGCTATGACTGCCGCGAGGCGCTCGCCGCGCTGAAGGGCTCGGGCATCGATTGCCCCAAGCTGCCCGACTACGCGTGGCGGCTCTGGGATTACTGGGAACGCCATCTCGACCCGGCGCTGAAGATCGACCATTCGCTGCGCGGCACCGTCGCGGGGAAGATCGTGCTTGTCACCGGCGGCTCCTCGGGAATCGGCCTGGCGGCGGCGTGCAAGTTCGCCGAGGCCGGCGCGATCACCGTCATCTGCGCGCGCGACGAAGCCAAACTGATGGAAGCGAAGAAGGAAATTCTCGCGAAGGCGGGCAAAGGCGCGGTCGTCGAGACGTACTCCGCAGATATCGCAGACGAAGCGAGCTGCAAGGGCCTGGTCGATTGGCTCAACGCGACGCACGGCGGCGTCGACTTCCTCGTCAACAATGCCGGCCGCTCGATCCGCCGCGCCATCGAGGCAAGCTACGAGCGCTTTCACGACTTCGAGCGGACGATGCAGCTCAACTACTTCGGATGCCTGCGTGTCACCATGGGCTTTCTGCCCGGCATGGTCGCGAAGAAGAAGGGGCACATCGTCAACATCAGCTCGATCGGCGTGCTGACGAACGCGCCGCGCTTCTCGGCCTACGTCGCTTCCAAGGCGGCGCTCGACGCGTGGACGCGCTGCGCCTCGAGCGAATATGCCGACATGGGGATCACGTTCACGACCATCAACATGCCGCTCGTACGCACGCCGATGATCGCGCCGACGGGGCTCTACAACAACGTGCCGGTGCTTTCGCCGGAAGATGCGGCGAACATGATCGCCGAAGCTTGCGTGGAAAAGCCGGTGCGGATAGCGACTCGGCTGGGCATTACGGGTGAGCTCCTGAATGCGCTCCTGCCGCGAGTGGCGCAGATCATCATGAACTCGAGCTTTCGGATGTTCCCGGACAGCGCCGCGGCCAAGGGCGACAAGGACAAGAAGTACAGCCCTTCGCCGGAAGCCATCGCGATGCAGCAGATGATGCGCGGCATCCACTTCTGACCCAGCTTGGACGCGCTTGGCGCGTCCACCGGGTTGGGCTCGCGTTCGACGGATCATCACGCCTGAGGGCGTGACGTCCGTCAACTCGCCCGGGCTCGCGTGCCGGAGGCACGCTTGGCTTGGTGCGGGCGAAGGATGCGGTTTTCGCGAAAGGGATTGCGGAGGAGGACTGGGGCTGTCCGCGGCGCTTCTGCGACCCGGCCGCCGGCAGAGAGCGCCTGCCTGCTGGCGCCGACCAGCAGTGTGCAGGTGCCGTTCACGCGCAGCCCGAGGGCCAGGTCGACGAGTTGCGCCTCCGCCGGGTCGCCCAGCGCGTGCGCGTAGTCGTCGGTGACGGCACGAGTGGGCGCGAACCCGCCGGGATAGTCGCCGAAGCCGACGTCGTTCACACTCAGGAACTGGAGCGCGAAGTAGGTCGTGCCGCAGTTGTCCTTCGGGAAAAAGCCGCAGGGCTTGCCGCAGGTCGTTCCGCCGATCAAGTTGACGCTCACACCGGCACCGCGCAGGCTGTCGACGATCGCTTCGCTCGCCGAACAGGTGTCGGCAGTGGTCAGAACGTAGACCCTGCTCAGTCCGAGGAAAGGCAACGCTTGGCTCGTCGACACCGTGAAGCCTTGGCCCGTCGAGTGGAAGTTCGTTGTCACTTGCGCCGTCGTCAGGCCGAGCGGCTCACTTGCCTGCCGCAGCCTGGGCCCGTGCCGTGACGAGCGCCGGCTCGGCCCGGTATTGCTGCGGGAACAGGGTCTTCAGGTACTCGATCTTCGGCAAGTCGAAATGAGCGATGTAGCCCGACTCCGGGTGCAGGGTCAGATAGTCCTGGTGATAGCCCTCGGCCGCAAAGAACTCGGGCAGGGCCACGACCTGGGTGACGATCTTGATCGGATAGACCTTGGCCGCATCGAGCTGGGCGATGTAGCGCTCGGCTGTCTGCTTTTGCGCCGCGTCGGTGTAGAAGATCGCAGAGCGGTATTGCGGGCCCCTGTCCGGGTACTGCTGGTTCAGCTGCGTGGGGTCGTGCGCCACCGAGAAGTAGATCTGCAGCAGCGTTGCGTAGCTCACCTTCTTCGGGTCGTAGGTGATCTTCACCGATTCGGCGTGGCCGGTGAGGCCGGTGCCGACCATCTCGTAATGCGCCGTTTCCTTCTTGCCGCCGGCGTAGCCGGAGACCGCCTGGACGACGCCGTGGACGCGCTGGAACACGCCTTGCACGCCCCAGAAGCAGCCGCCGGCGAAGACCGCAGTCTGCAGATTGGCGGCGTTGGCCGTATCGTCGACGGCCGGCGCAGGAATCTTCACCGCGGCTTCGGCGGCGAGGCCGCTCGTCCCATGCAAGGCGCCGAGCGCCAGGGCTGCAGCGCCGGCCCATGCCAGCCCCGTCGTCGCCAGGCGAGCGAAGGAAAAGCGTTGCCGCTTCGAGATGGAGGAAGTCGTCGTCATCATCATCCCTCGTGAAAACCTTTCGCTTCGTCGCATGCGAGCGCAAGTCATTACACCACCGTGATCGTTCCCTCGCCGGGCAAGGGGAGCAGGCACTCAGCGGATCGAGGAAAAGCGCCGTCAGCCTCCGTGCACGGCATCGCCGACCAGCTGCTCGATCTGGCGGATCTCGCCATGCACGTTGGTGTGCAGGCCGCAGAAGTTGGTGATCCCGGCAGCGGTGCCCATGCCGCCCAGAAATCCGTGGCGCTCGACGAGCAGCGTGCGCGCGCCATGCCGGGCCGCCGAGGCCGCGGCGGCGATCCCGGCCGGGCAGCGCCGAGCACCACGACATCGTATTGGCCGAAGACGGGCGTCGAGCGGTAAGGTTCTTCCATCGGAGGGTGACATCTTTCGAGCGGGCGCAAAGTGTAGGATTCTGCGCCGCTCCCCTTGGCCCTTCTCGGGCTCGACGCCATGACCGCCACGCCCGCTGCCGCCCCGCTCGCGACGCACGACCTCTCGCACGTCGCCCCGCGTGACAAGGCCGAGATCCTCGCCCAGGCGCTGCCGTACATCAGGAAGTTCCACGGCAAGACCATCGTCATCAAGTACGGCGGCAATGCCATGACCGACCCGGGCCTGCAGCAGGATTTCGCCGAAGACGTGGTGCTGCTCAAGCTCGTCGGCATGAATCCTGTCGTCGTTCACGGCGGCGGCCCGCAGATCGAGGAGGCGCTGGCCAAGATCGGCAAGAAGGGCGAATTCATCCAGGGCATGCGCGTCACCGACGACGAGACCATGGAAGTCGTCGAATGGGTGCTGGCGGGGCAGGTCCAGCAGGACATCGTCGGTCTCATCAACGTCGCCGGCGGCAAGGCCGTGGGCCTGACCGGGCGCGACGGGGGCCTCATCCGGGCCAAGAAGCTGCGCATGATGGATCTGAACGATCCGACCAAGGAGTACGACGTCGGCTCGGTCGGCGAGATCGAGTCGATCGACCCGAGCGTCGTCATGGCCTTGCAGGACGATCAGTTCATTCCCGTCATCTCGCCGCTCGGCTTCGGCGCCGACAACGAGAACTACAACATCAACGCCGACGTCGTCGCCGGAAAGCTCGCCGAGGTGCTGAAGGCCGAAAAGCTGATGATGCTGACGAACACGCCGGGCGTGCTCGACAAGTCGGGCAGACTTCTCACCGACCTCACCGCGCGCGAGATCGACGAGTTGTTCGCCGACGGCACGATTTCCGGCGGCATGCTGCCCAAGATCCAGTCCGCCCTGGATGCGGCGAAGAACGGCGTCAACACCGTGCACATCATCGACGGCCGCGTGCCGCACGCGATGCTGCTCGAAGTGCTCACCGAGCAGGCGTACGGCACGATGATTCGCTCCCGTTGAACAAGACCGTCTGGCTATTCGATCTCGACAACACGCTGCACGACGCGAGCCACGCCGCGTTCGGCGAACTGCACGTCGCGATGGGCGACTACATCGGCTGCCATCTTGGCCTTTCGCCCGAGGAAGCAGGTGTTCTGCGCTACCGATACTGGCTGCGCTACGGCGCGACGCTGCTCGGCCTGGTCCGTCATGACGATGTCCGCGCTGCGCATTTTCTCGAAGAGACGCACCGCCTGCCCGGCCTCGAGGAACGGCTGCGGACGAGCGCCCATGATCGCGCCGCGCTGAGGCGCCTCGGCGGTCGCAAGTTCATTCTCACCAACGCGCCGCGCGCCTACGCGATGCGCGTCCTCGGCGCGCTCGGCATGACGAAGCTCTTCGACGGCGTGATCGCCATCGAGGATATGGCGATGTTCGGCGATCTGCGCCCCAAGCCCGACGCGCGCATGCTGCGCCGCGTCGCCGCGCGCCTCGGCGTCGCGCCGGGCCGCTGCGTTCTCGTCGAAGACACGCTCGTTCACCAGAAGGCGGCGTGCCGTGTCGGCATGCGCGCAGTGTGGATGCAGCGCTATCTCGGCGGCCGCTTTCGCGGCACCGTGCGAGGCGGCACGAACGCCGGTTCGCAACGGGACGCAACAGGCCGCCGAAAGTGCTCGAAGCCGCCCTACGTGTATGCGAAAATCGGTGCGCTCCGCCAGCTCACCCTCCTCTAGATGACGCACTCGCCCGATCTGCCCGCCGGCGAACTCGATGAAGCCGCCGGAGCACCGAGCGAGGCTGAGCCTGAACTTTCCGTTGAAGCGATCCGGCCCTCGGTGAAATCCCCGATCGCGGCGGCCGTCGTGGTGCGCAAGCGCCCGCGCCCCGGCGAGCGCCGCGTCCAGATCCTCGAGACGCTCGCGACCATGCTCCAGGAGCCGGGCGCCGAGCGCATCACGACCGCGGCGCTCGCGGCCAAGCTCGACGTCTCCGAGGCGGCGCTCTATCGCCACTTCGCGAGCAAGGCGCAGATGTTCGAAGGGCTGATCGAATTCATCGAGCAGAGCGTGTTCACGCTCGTCAACCAGATCGTCGAGCGCGAGGCGAGCCCCGCAGCGCAGGTGCACAAGGTGCTGCAGGTGCTGCTGCAGTTTGGCGAAAAGAATCCCGGCATGACGCGCGTCATGGTCGGCGACGCGCTCGTCTTCGAAAACGAGCGGCTTCTTGTGCGCATGAACCAGTTCTTCGAGCGCATCGAGTCGCAGCTGCGGCAGAGCCTGCGCGCCCATGCCGAGACGACCGGATCGACGACGCCGACCGTCGATGCGAACGCTCAGGCCTCGGCGCTGACCTCGTTCGCCATCGGTCGCCTGCAGCGCTTCGCCCGCTCGGGCTTTCGCAGGCTCCCCACCGAGCACCTCGACGTCGCCTTTCGCCTGTTCGCCGGTTGAGGCGCCGGCATGACGACGATCCTGGCCGGCGGCCAGCCCCTCAGCTTGCTGGCCGAAAGGGCCGCCTTCGTCGCGGTCAGCCGCACGCTCCTCGTCGCCGATGCGCACATCGGCAAGGCGGTGAGCTTTCGCGCCCTGGGTGTTCCGGTGCCGCGCGGCACGACGAGCGAGACGCTGGCCGGCCTGACGGCGCTCGTCGCGAGCACGGGCGCGCAGCGCATCGTCTTCCTCGGCGACTTTCTTCATTCGGCGCGCGCCCACGCGGCAGCGACGGCCGCCGCCGTCGCCGCATGGCGTCAAGCGCACCGCGCGCTCGAGCTCGTTCTCGTCCGCGGCAACCATGACGATCACGCCGGCGATCCGCCGCCGCATCTCGGCATCCGCGTCGTCGACGAGCCGTTCATGCAGGGCGGCTTCGCCCTTTGCCACCACCCGAAGCGCATCGCCGGCGCCTACGTGCTCGCCGGCCATCTGCATCCCTGCGTGAATCTTGGCGGCCGCGCCTGGGATCATTTGCGGCTGCCGTGCTTCTGGTTCGACGACGACGTCGGCGTCCTGCCCGCGTTCGGCGCTTTCACCGGCATGCATGCGATCCGCGCCTCGGCCGGCGACCGCGTCTTCGCGATCGCCGAGAACACCGTCGCCGCCTTGCCGACGATCGCCGAACGCTGCGCGGCCTGAGGCGCCCACTACACTGGCCCGGCCATGTCAACGCCGCCTTCGCTGCAGCATCTGGTCGAGCGTGCCGAAGCCCTGCTGGCGCGCCTCGAAGCCATCGTTCCGCATCTGCTCATGGCGCCCGACTGGAGCGCGTCGACGGCGTTTCGCTATCGCAAGCGTGGCGGCTCGGGCGCGATCGAGCCGGTGCGCCACGTTGCGACGATCCGTCTCGCCTCGCTCGTCGAGGTCGGGCCGCAGAAGGAACGGCTGGTTCGCAACACCGAGCAGTTCGTGGCCCGTCATGCCGCCAACAACGTGCTCCTTACCGGGGCGCGCGGCACGGGCAAGAGCTCGCTGATCAAGGCCTGCCTCAACGAGTTTGCGCCGCGCGGCCTGCGTCTCATCGAAGTCGACAAGACCGATCTTGTCGACCTGCCCGACATCGTCGACCTCGTCGCCGAGCGGCCCGAGCGCTTCATCGTGTTCTGCGACGACCTCTCGTTCGACGAAGGCGAGCCCGGCTACAAGGCGCTGAAGTCGATCCTCGACGGCTCGGTCTCCGAGGCGTCGGAGAACCTGCTGATCTATGCGACGAGCAACCGGCGCCACCTCCTACCCGAGTACATGAAGGAGAACCTGACGTACCGGCACACCGAGGATGGTGAAGTCCATCCCGGCGAGGTCGTCGAGGAGAAGATTTCGCTCTCGGAGCGCTTCGGCCTGTGGGTGAGCTTTTATCCGTTCAGCCAGGACGAATACCTCGCCATCGTCGCCGAATGGTTGCGTGCTTTCGGCGTCGGCGCCGAGGCGATCGCGGCGGCGCGCCAGGAAGCGCTCATTTGGGCACTCGAGCGCGGCTCGCGCTCGGGCCGGGTCGCCTTGCAGTTCGCGAAGGACTACGCCGGAAGGCATCACGTGTGACGGGCGCCGAGGGCGAGCGGCAGGCGGTCGACGTCGCCGTCGGCGTGCTCATCGACGACGACGGGCGTTTTCTCCTTACCTCTCGGCCCGCGGGCAAGGTCTACGCCGGCTACTGGGAATTCCCCGGCGGCAAGCTCGAGGCCGGCGAATCGGTGCAAGCGGCGCTGCGCCGCGAGCTGCACGAGGAGCTCGGGATCACGATCGGCGCTGCGGTCCCGTGGAACGTCACCCTCATGGACTACGCGCATGCGCGAGTGCGCCTGCATTTCTGCAAGGTGCGCGAGTGGCACGGCGCCTTCGAGATGCGCGAAGGCCAGGCGATGGCGTGGCAGACGCTGCCGGTCGAGGTCGCACCCGTCTTGCCGGGCACGCTGCCGGTTCTCGGATGGTTCGCCGCCGAGCGGGGGTTCACCGGACCGACGCATCGAAGCTGAGGCCGCCGCTACACTGCCTCGATGAGCTGGCTCGACGACGTGAAGTGGGACGCGAACGGCCTCGTTCCGGCCATCGCGCAGGAGGTCGGGACCAACGACGTGCTGATGTTCGCGCACATGAACCGCGAGGCCCTCGCACGCACCGCCGAGCTCGGCGAGGCCGTCTACTGGAGCCGTTCGCGTGGGCGCCTGTGGCACAAAGGCGAGGAAAGCGGCAATGTGCAGAAGGTGCGTGAGCTGCGCCTCGATTGCGACAACGACGTCATCCTGCTCAAGGTCGAGCAGACGAGCCGCGAGCCCGGCGAGCCGAAGATCGCCTGCCACACCGGGCGGCATTCGTGCTTTTTCCAACGCTATCGCAACGGCGCCTGGGAAGCGGTCGATCCGGTCTTGAAAGATCCGGGGCGCATCTACAAATGATGGCGTGATGGCTGATCCCCTCGCATCGGGAAACGACACGCTGGCGCGGCTGGCAGCCGTCATCGAGTCGCGCCGCCAGGCCGATCCGGCGACGAGCTACGTCGCGCGGCTCTTTGCCAAGGGCCCGGACGCGGTGCTGAAGAAGATCGGCGAAGAGGCGACCGAGGTCGTCATGGCGTGCAAGGACGGCGACAGGCACAAGGTCGTCGCCGAGGTCGCCGACCTCTGGTTTCACACCATGATCGCGCTCGCGCAGCACGGGCTCGCACCCGTCGACGTGCTAGCCGAGCTGGAGCGCCGGGAAGGCCTTTCCGGGCTCGAGGAATTCGCGGCGCGCAAGATGCAATCGAGAGAGGTGGACAGAACATGAATCAACTCGTCGAAATCGATCCGCGCCAACAGTCGCTGAAGACGATCGGCCACGTCAGCTATTTCCTGCACACCGTCGTCGCCCTCGGCGCCGTGTTGCCGGGTGCGCAGGCCAGCGTCCTGCTGCTCCTGATCGCCTTTTCCATCGACCTCTTCAAGCGCGACGAAGCGCAGGGCAGCTGGCAGGAATCGCACTTCAGCTGGCGCATCCGCACCGTGCTCTGGGTCGGCGCGCTCTATCTCGTGACGGCGCCGCTCTGGCTGCTCTTTCTCGTGCCGGGCTGGATTGCGTGGGGGCTCATCTCGATCTGGTTCCTCTATCGCATCGTTCGCGGCTGGCTGAACCTGTCCTCGAACACGCCGATGCCGGGCTGAGAGGCGGACCATGCATCGCGATCCGAGCTGCATCTTCTGCAGAATCGTCGCCGGCGAGATTCCGAGCCGAAAGGCGTACGAGGACGAGGAGTTGTTCGTCTTCCACGACATCGCACCGTGGGCGCCGGTGCACGTGCTGATGATTCCCAAGGAGCACATCGCCGGCTTTTACGACGTGACCGACGCGCACACGGCGATGCTCGGCCGCATGATGGCGCTGGCGCCACGGCTGATGCGCGAGCACGGCGTGACGAACGGCTTCAGGACGCTGGTCAACACCGGCCAGGACGGCCGCCAGGAAGTGCCGCACTTCCATGTGCACGTCATGGGCGGGCCGCGGCCCTGGGTGAAGGGCTGACCTAGAATCCGCGCCAGTCCTTCAGTGGAGAAAGAATCATGGGTTCCATCAGTATCTGGCACTGGCTGATCGTGCTGTTGATCGTCGTGCTGGTATTCGGCACGAAGAAGCTCAAGAACATCGGCACCGATCTCGGCAGCGCCGTCAAGGGCTTCAAGGACGGCGTTCGCGACGGCACGGCCTCGCCCGCCGAACCGGCAGCGCCGACGCAGCAGGTCGGCGCGGCCCGGACGATCGATCCGGGCACCGTCGACGTGGAAGCTAAGACGAAATCTTGACCGTCTGATCCGCTGCGCTTCGCGAACGGATCGGCATCGCCATGATCGACCTCGGCTTCGACAAGCTCGCTCTCATCGGCGCCGTCGCGCTCATCGTCATCGGCCCGGAGAAGCTGCCGCGCGTGGCCCGCACGGTCGGTACGCTGCTCGGCAAGGCGCAGCGCTACGTCGCCGACGTGAAGGCCGAAGTCAATCGTTCGATCGAGCTCGAAGACCTGAAGAAGATGAAGACCGAGTTCGAGGACGCGGCGCGCAACGTCGAAAAGACCGTTTCGTCCGAGATCCATCAAACGGCCGCCGATCTGAGTTCTTCGTGGCAGAGCTCGATCGAGGAGTTGCCCGCGAGTAGCGGTCAGCACGAGGGCCCGATGCCGGCGCCGCAGTATCGGCACCCGAAGAAGAACTGGCGCCTCAAGCGTGGCGCCATGCCGCAGTGGTACAAGCAGAAGGCGGGCATCCGCGGCAAGGCACAGTCGGGCGCAGCGCGGGTGGCGCGCTTCAGGCCGCCGCGCACCTCCGCTTGACGCGCCAATGACCCTTCCGGGCAAGGATCCTGAAGACGAACTGGCGGGCACCGAGCAACCCTTCGTCTCCCATCTCGTCGAGTTGCGCGACCGGATGATCCGCGCGCTCGTCGCCGTCGGCATCTGCTTCGGCGTGCTTTCGGTCTGGCCGGGACCGAGCGGGCTCTACGACGTCCTCGCCGCGCCGCTGGTGGCGCACCTGCCGCACGGCTCGACCCTGATCGCGACCAACGTCATCTCGCCGTTCCTCGTGCCCCTGAAGATCACGCTGATGGCGGCCTTCATGCTGGCACTGCCGGTCGTGCTCTACCAGCTCTGGGCCTTCGTCGCGCCGGGTCTGTATACCCACGAGAAGAAGCTCGTGTTGCCGCTCGTCGTCTCGAGCACGCTGCTCTTCTTCGCCGGCGTCGCCTTTTGCTACTTCTTCGTCTTCGGCCGGGTCTTCACCTTCATCCAGGCGTTCGCGCCGAAGAGCGTCTCGGCGATGCCGGACATCGAGGCCTATCTCAGCTTCGCGCTGACGATGTTCATCGCCTTCGGCGCGGCGTTCGAGGTGCCGATCGTCGTCGTCGTGCTCGCTCGTATCGGGCTCGTCAGCATCGACAAGCTGAAGAGCTTTCGCAGCTATTTCATCGTGCTCGCTTTCATCATCGCCGCGATCCTGACGCCGCCCGATGTCGTCTCGCAGCTCGCGCTGGCGATTCCGATGGTCCTGCTCTACGAAATCGGCATCTGGGCGGCGCAGGTGTTCATCAGGCACACGCAGGCGCCGGCCGAAGAAACGAAGGCGCCCTAGCTAGGGGCTGCCTCAGCGCCCGGCGTCCGCAGGTCGCGAGCGCGGTCGCTGTGCCACCAGCACCTTGACGTCCATCGCGCTGTCGCCGCGCTGCACGCGGATCGTCGCCGTCTCGCTTGGCTTCAGCGCCGCCACAGCATTGAGCAGCTGCGGCGTGTTGGTGACCGGCCTGCCGGCGATCTTCAGCACCACGTCGCCTGGGCGTAGGCCACCCTCGCTCGCCGGCCCTCTCTGCACGACGCCGGTGATGAGCACCCCCTGCGTCACCGAGAGGTCGAGCGTCCTGGCGATCTCCGGCGTCAGGTCGCGCGGCTCGACACCGATCCAGCCGCGTATGACCTGTCCGTCCTTGATGAGGCCTTCCATTACCTGGCGCGCCGTGCTCACCGGAATGGCGAAGCCGATGCCGAGACTGCCGCCGCTACGCGAATAGATCGCGGTGTTGATGCCGAGCAGGTTGCCGTTGACGTCGACGAGTGCGCCGCCCGAATTGCCGGGGTTGATCGCGGCATCGGTCTGGATGAAGTTCTCGAAGATGTTGATGCCCAGCGAATTGCGGCCGAGGGCGCTGACGATGCCCGAGGTCACCGTCTGGCCGACGCCGAAGGGGTTGCCGATGGCGAGCACGATGTCGCCGACCTGCAGGTGATCGACGTCGCCGAAGGCGATCACCGGCAGCTTGTCGAGATCGATCTTCAGCACCGCGATATCGGAATCGGGGTCGGCGCCGACCGTGCGCGCCTTGGCGCTGCGCCCATCGCCGAGCAGGACCTCGACGTCGTCGGCGCCCTCGATGACGTGGTTGTTGGTGAGCAGGTAGCCGGCCGGGGAAACGATGACGCCCGAGCCGAGTCCGAACTGGCGCTCTTCGGGCTGCTGCCGCGCCCGGTCGCCGAAGAAGAAGCGAAACATCGGATCGTCGGCGTCGGGTCGTTGCACCGAGGCACGGCTTGCGGTGATGCTCACGACGGCGGGCGAGGCGCGCTTGGCCGCCGCGGCGTAGCCCGTCGCCGCTACGCCCGGGCTGATGAGGGAGACGCTTTGCACCGGTGCCGGCAAGAGCGCGACGGCCGCGCTCGGCGTCAGCAGCGGGTCGGCCCGGCGATGCAGCCATTGTGGCTTCAGGGTCGCGACGACGAACAGCAGTGCGACCGCGACGGTCACGGTCTGCGAGAAGAGGAGCCAGGCCTTGCGCATGGATAGGGCATCGAGGAGTGCTGCATTATCGGGCGTCGCGCGACGACAATGAGCACATGGCTTCGCACCCTTCGCCGCCGCTCGCGATCACGATGGGCGACGCCTGCGGCATCGGTCCGGAGATCGTCGCCCGTCTCTTCGCCACGGGCGAGGCGACCGATGCTTTCGTGGTCGGCGACATTGCGGTCATGCGCCGTGCCGCGGCCTTGATCGGCGGCATGTTGCCCGTGGCCGCGATCGAAGCGCCGGCGGACCGGGCGGCCGTGCCGCCGCACTGCATCCCGGTGCTCCAGGTCGGCGGGTTGGCGGCCGATCTCGTTGCAGCGCTGCTCGGCCGCATCGATGCGCGGGCCGGCGCCGCCGCCGCGGCGTGCATCGAGAAGGCCGTGCAACTCGTGCAGGCCGGCGAAGCTTCGGCGATCGTCACCGCGCCGATCCACAAGGAAGCGCTCGCCGCGGCAGGCATCGCCTATCCGGGCCACACGGAGATGCTGCAAGCCCTGGCCGCGAAGAAAGGTGTGCCGCCGCCGGTGCGCATGATGCTCGCCAACGACGAACTGCGGACCGTGCTTGTCACGATCCACATGTCGTTGCGCCGGGCGATCGAGGCGGTCACCTTCGATGCGGTGCTCGAGACCCTGCGCATCGCCCACGCCGCGGCGGCGCAGTGGGGTATATCGCGACCGCGCATCGGCGTTGCCGGCCTCAACCCGCACGCCGGCGAAGGCGGCCTCTTCGGCGACGAGGAGCAAAAGATCATCGCGCCGGCCATTGCGGCAGCGCGCGCCGAAGGCATTGCCGCGAGCGGGCCGTTCGCCCCCGATACGGTCTTCATGCGGGCGCGCCACGCCGCCGGCCACCCGGGCGAGTTCGATATCGTCGTCGCGATGACGCACGACCACGGCCTGATTCCCGTCAAGTACCTCGGCGTCGAGCATGGAGTCAACGTCACCCTCGGGCTGCCCTTCGTTCGCACGAGCCCGGACCACGGAACGGCATTCGATATCGCCGGTCGCGGGCTGGCCGACCCGTCGAGTCTGATGGCGGCGGTGCGGATGGCGCGGGCGCTCGTCGCGTCGCGCTTCAGCGCGAGTTCTGCAGGACGGCGCGGATGAACGATCGCGAATGCGTTCCGAAATGCTCGAGCAAAGGCAGCATGGCGCGCTCCAGCGTCGCTCGCGCCGACGGGTCCGACTTCGCGAGCAAGGCGTAGAGGTCGATGTCGGGCTCGGTCACGCCAAAGACATACGACGGATCGGACGTGTAGCGCGGCGGCAGCGCGGCGACGAGGACCGCGTCGATTCCGTCGGCCGCGTCATACGACTCCCGCGAGATCGTCTGCCGGAGCGACCCGTCGCGAAACGGCGCTGCGCCTTCGCCGGCGCTGCCGCGCAGCGCCTTCAGCGCGGCATCGTTCGCGTTCCGGCGCGACAACGCGTCGTGCAGCCAGTGCAGCTGGTAATTCTCGAGCGCGAGGTGGCGGTTGGTGACGAAGACGATGACGCGATCCTTCGGGCCGTGCAGCCCGGCGACATCGAGCGCGTCGATCCACATCATGCGCAACGTTCCGGCGCCCGGCAGTACGCGCGCGTGGTAAGGCTGGGTCAGGTCCTGCACATAGTGCAGCGCCCAGCCCGCGAAACGCCAGCCCCAGTACGGATGACCGCCGCGAAAAGCCCGCGCGGCGAGCGACTGCCAGAGGTGGACGCGGTATTCAGGAAAGGTGCGGCGCAGAAAGGGCGCCGCCGCGTAGACGATCGCCGGCTCGTGGAAGAAGCCCATGTGCATCGGCCCCTGGCTCGAGAACGCGATCGCCGGATTGCCGAACGGTTGCCTGCCCAGGCCGTACACCTGGCCGTAGCGCGTCGCGTCGTCGCTCCACAAGCCGATGTCGAGGCCGTAGTCGGGCTCGTCGGAAGCGCTTGCGATGACATCGATGACGGGAACGGGCTCGCCTTCGCGCAAGGCGACGAAGGTGTCGAGCCGCGACGACTCGCTGTGCTCGAACGTCGTGACCGCCGACGCCGGCAGCGTCGGCCGCCCGGCGGGGTCGCCGCCCGGCGGCAGCTGGAGGAAAAGCGCGAGCCGTGATTGCGGGTTGATCCGCGTCGCTGCGACGAAGCGCGCGACGAGCGCGTCGCCCGACGCGCCGGCGGCGCGGAACGCGAGCGCCTCCGGGCGCGGCGGATATGCAGGGACGTTGCGACGTGCCCACGCCTCCTCCTGCGCGAGGACGGCGGCGACGCCCGGGCCATCGGCCGCGAGGAACGACGAGAGGCTTTCCGCTTGCACCGGCTGCAGTGCGCTCAGCTCGGGCATCGGCGTCAGCGCAGGCCAGGTACCGAGGGCGTGGTTGTTCCAGGCGCCTGCCGGGGCGGCGGCCAACGCGAGTGCGGCAATCGCGGCGGCGTGGGCGAGCCGGCTCAATGCTTCGTCGGCGCCTTCAGCTCGGCGAGCTGCTTGCGCGCCCGTTGCGTCGCGCGCTCCATGAGGTAGGCACTCTCGACGGCGCGAAAGCGCCCCGTCTCGCACATGCGGGCGAGCATGCGTGAGGTCATCGAGATCGTTTCCTGGTGTTTGCCGCCGCGGGTGAAGACGAAAAAGCTTCGTCCGGAGCTGACGTGCGCCAGCCGCACCTTCTGCCACTCTTCCTTCAGGTGCATCTGGTAGGCGAAGCCGAGCTTGATGTGGTCGATGAGCTG
>ODAK010000784.1_pt1 | contig 36155 bp, 39 predicted proteins | sample 1539591 | NCBI WGS metagenome assembly ODAK01 (sample SAMEA3539303, study PRJEB22396) | soil metagenome | biome: tundra; feature: field; material: soil | place: USA | collected 2010-05 | depth 0.15 m | reverse complement strand
CGGTCGTCGTGCCGGCGACCTTGAAGTCCATGTCGCCGAGGTGATCCTCGTCGCCCAGGATGTCGGTCAGCACGGCGAAGCGGTTGCCGTCCTTGATGAGGCCCATGGCGATGCCGGCAACGTGCGCCTTCAGCGGCACGCCGGCGTCCATGAGGGCCAGGCAGCCACCGCAGACCGAAGCCATCGACGATGAGCCGTTCGACTCGGTGATCTCGGAGACGACGCGCATCGAATACGGAAACGCGCCGCGATCGGGCAGCACGGCGACGAGCGCGCGCTTGGCCAGGCGCCCGTGGCCGATCTCGCGCCGCTTCGGCGAGCCGACGCGGCCGGTCTCGCCGGTCGCGAACGGGGGCATGTTGTAGTGGAGCATGAAGTGCTCGCTGTATTCGCCGGCCAGCGCGTCGATGCGCTGCGAATCGCGGTCGGTGCCGAGCGTGGCGGCAACCAGTGCCTGCGTCTCGCCGCGCGTGAAGAGCGCCGAGCCGTGGACGCGCGGCAGGAGCCCGGTGCGGATTTCGATCGGCCGCACGGTGCGCGTGTCGCGGCCGTCGATGCGCGGCTCGCCGGAGAGGATCTGGCTACGCACGATCTTCGCTTCGATGTCGAAGAGCAGGTTATCGACCTTGACCGCATCGAATGCCGCGCCGGACGCCGTGAGCGCGCTCTTTGCTGCCGCGTAGGCGTCGCGAGTCGCATGCGTGCGCGCCTGCTTGGAGCGGATCTGATACGCTGCACGGATCGCTTCCTCGGCGTGCGACGAGACCTGGGCGATGAACGCCTCGTCCTTCGCCGGCGCCTGCCAGTCCCAGACCGGCTTGCCGGCGTCGTGCACGAGCTCGTTGATCGCGACGATGGCGACATTGCCCTGCTCGTGGCCGTAGACGACCCCGCCGAGCATAACTTCCTCGCTCAGCTGCTTGGCTTCGGATTCGACCATCAGCACGGCCGCCTCGGTCCCGGCGACGACGAGATCCATCTGCGTCTCGGCCATCTGTGTCTTGGTCGGGTTGAGCACGTACTGGCCGTCGATGTAGCCGACGCGCGCCGCGCCGATCGGGCCGTTGAACGGAATGCCCGAGATTGCCAGCGCCGCACTCGCGCCGATCAGGGACGGAATGTCGGCGGCGATCTCCGGATTCAGCGACAGGACGTGGATAACGACCTGGACTTCGTTGTAGAAGCCTTCGGGAAAGAGCGGGCGCAGCGGCCGGTCGATGAGGCGCGAGGTCAGCGTCTCGAGCTCGCTGGGCCGGCCTTCGCGCTTGAAGAAGCTGCCCGGGATCTTCCCCGCGGCGTAGGTCTTCTCGATGTAGTCGACGGTCAGGGGAAAGAAATCCTGGCCGGGCTTGGCGTCTTTCCTGGCGACGACGGTCGCGAGGATAACCGTATCTTCGATCGAGACAACGACGGCGCCACCCGACTGGCGCGCGATCTCGCCCGTCTCGAGGGTGACACTGTGCTGACCCCACTGGAAGGTCTTGGTGATCTTGTTGAAAATGCTCATGACGTGTTCTCCGTTGTTCCGGGCGCCTTCAGGGCGGCACCGGCACCCGAAGCGAGAGGTTCAACTGGCGCAATGCCATTCCAAGGGTGCTCAGCGCGCGCTTCGCGCACATGAACATCGGTGGAATGACACAGCCTCGCCATTGGTCACTCGCTCCAAATGCCGAAGAGCCTGCCGGTTCTTGTCCAGTCAGGCTCTCGGCTTCGTTTTCGGCCTACTTGCGCAGGCCGAGTTTTTGAATCAGCGCGGTATAGCGATCGGCGTCCTTGCCCTTCAGATAGGCAAGCAGGCTCTTGCGCCGGTTGACCATCTTCAACAGGCCGCGCCGGCCGTGGTGGTCTTTGAGGTGGGTCTTGAAGTGCGGGGTGAGCTCGTTGATCCTGTCGGTCAACAGGGCGACTTGCACTTCGGCGGAGCCGGTGTCGGCAGCGCCGCGGGCGTGCGCCTTGACGATCCCGGCTTTGTGTTCGGTGGTGACTGGCATCTCGTTTCCTGAAGTGAAACCGAGCGCCGGCCTTGCGGCCACGCCACGGTTTCGAAGGTCGACTCGCGAACGCCGGTGAAACCGACCGGCGCCGTGCTAGGGCTCACTGCCATCGCAGCTGAGCTAGTAATTATAAACGCAGGAAGCGCCTGAGCCGCTCGATCCCGTCGACGAGCCGCGCCGGGTCACGCGATGCGAAGCACCAACGCAGCCAGCCCTCGCCCTCGGGGCCAAAGGCCGAGCCGGGAGCCAGGCCGACTCCCGCTTCGGCAACCAGGCGCTTGGCGAAAGCGAGCGAATCGCCCTGCCCTGCGACGCTGAAGAAGGCGTACAGGCCGCCAGACGGCGTGGCGACCGAGATGCCGGGAAGCGCGGCGAGGCGCGGCAGCAAGATGTCGCGGCAGGTGCGCAGGCGCGCGACGAGGTCGGGAACGAAAACGCCGGCCTCGGCCAGGGCGGCGAGCCCGGCGCGCTGCACGAAGACCGGTGCGCACGAGGTGTTGAACTCGATCAGCTTGGCGAACGTGGGCGCCAGGCCGGGTGGATGGACGATCCAGCCGAGGCGCCAACCCGTCATGAGAAAGCTTTTCGAGAAGCTATGCACGACGACGAGCTGATCGTCGCCATCGGCAATGTCGAGAAAGCTCGGAGCGCAGGCTGCGCCGTCGCCGAAATAGATGCGTTCGTAGACTTCGTCGGCGACGATCCAGGTTCCGGTGCCGCGGCAATGCGCCAGCACGGCCTCCTGCTCGTCGCGGCCGAGAGTCCAGCCGGTCGGGTTGTTGGGTGAATTGACGAGGAGGACGCGCGTCTTCGCGGTGATCGTTCCTCGCATCTCGTCGAGATCGAGGCGCCAGACTCCCGATTCGACACGAAGCGGCAAGCGAACGACACGAGCACCGAGGATCGCCGGTTGCGCCGTCAGGTTGGGCCAGACCGGAACGACGGCAACAACCTCGTCGCCCGCGCCGACGAGCGCCTGCATCGCCAGCATCAAGGCGTTGACGCCCGACGAAGTGACGGCGATCCGGTCTGCACCTACCGGCCGATGCAGCGAGCTCGTGTAACTCGCCAGGGCGTCGCGCAGCTCGGCGAGGCCGAGATTTTGCGAATAGAAGGTCTCACCCGCTTCGAGCGAGCGCGCCGCGGCGGCGCGGATGAACTCGGGCGTCGCCTCGTCGCTTTCGCCGAACCAGAAAGCGAGCACGTCGTCGCGGCCGAGCGCGGCGTTGGCGACCTCGCGGATCTTCGACCCGGGCAGGTCCTCGATGATTTGTCTCATGCGATGCGGCACAAGGACCTTGAAAACAAAAATGCCGCTCTCACTTCGGCGGCAGGGTCGAAGCAATGTGCAGCGACCGATGAATTGTAGGAGTTCACCATGTTCGTTCTGCCTCTCTCACGCGCGGCGCTAGCGCCGCGAGCTGATGTTGTTCCCGCGTTCGGCACCGCGCTCGACCGCCTGTTCGATGAATCGTTCGATCGCTACTTCGGCGGCGCCAGGGCCGGCGTCGAAGCCCGCACGCCATCGATGGATGTGTCGGAAAGCGATGCCTCGTACACCATCGTCCTCGACGTTCCAGGCTCGACGCGCGACCAGCTCAAGGTCTCGGTCGAAGGCCGTCGCGTCACGCTGACCACTGCCGCCGCGAGCGAAACACCGGTCCAATCACAAGGCGAAGGCCAGCCGGCTGTCGACGCCAAGCCGGCCACCCGCGTTCTCTACCGCGAACGCTCGGCCTCGGTCTACTCGCGCACCATCGTCTTGCCGACGGAAGTCGATCAGGCCGCTTCGCAAGCGAAGTTCGAGAACGGCGTTCTCACGCTGACGCTGGCCAAGAAGGTGCCGGCTGGCGCGACTCAACTCAGCATCGCCTGAGAAGACGCAGCGGCGGCGGCGCTCAACGCGCTGCCGCTTGCTCGGTCAATGCCGTGAGCGGCCAACGCGGTAGCACGTCGAACGAGTAGTCGGTCGACATCTGAGCGATGCCGCGCTGCATGCGCATCGCCGCGGCCAGCGCGATCATCGCGCCGTTGTCCGTGCAAAGCGCCAGCTCCGGGTAGTGAACCCGGGCCTGGCGCTTCTTGCATTCCACCTCCAGCCGCGAGCGCAACAGCGCGTTCGCGCCGACACCGCCGGCGACGACGAGCCGCTTCAGCCCGGTCCGCTCGAGCGCCGCCATCGACTTGCGAACGAGCACGTCGACGATGGCTTCCTGCGTCGACGCGGCAAGATCGGCGCGCGGCTGCTCGCAGTTGCTGCCTTCGAGCCTCAAGGCATGCGTGCGGACAGCGGTCTTCAGGCCGGCGAAAGAAAAGTCGAGCGAGTCGCGCTGCGACAGCGGTCGCGGCAACTTGAAGACGCTGGCATCGCCGAACTCGGCAAGCCGGGCCAAGGCCGGGCCGCCGGGATAGCCAAGGCCGAGCAGCTTGGCCGACTTGTCGAATGCCTCGCCGGCGGCATCATCGATCGTGTCGCCGAGCAATGAGTAGTGGCCGACGTCGGCCACGTTGAGCAACTGGGTATGGCCGCCGGAGACGAGCAAGGCAACGAAGGGAAACCGCGGCGGGTCGGCAGAGAGAAAAGGCGACAGCAAGTGCCCTTCGAGGTGATGGACTCCGAAAGCCGGCCTGCCGATAGCCGCGGCGAGCGAGCAGGCGACGCCCGCGCCAACGAGCAGCGCACCGGCGAGGCCGGGCCCGCGCGTGTAGCCAATGGCGTCGAGCGAAGCGAGCGACGCGCCAGACTCGCTCAGGACGGCGCGGGCGAGCGGCAGCACGCGACGAATGTGGTCGCGCGAAGCCAGTTCAGGAACGACGCCGCCATAAGCCGAGTGCATCTCGACCTGGCTGTGCAAGGCCTGCGCGACGAGGCGCGGCGTTTCGTCGCCGTTCGCTTCGACGATCGCCACGCCGGTTTCGTCGCAGGACGTTTCGATCGCCAAGACTCGCATCGGGCATGTGTAGGTGGCAGGGCAATGCATGCTATCTCCTCATGCATTTTCGGCGCCGGCGCAGTTGATGGAGAGCGAAGACCGCTTTCGCTGAACTCCTGCGTCGTCGTCCGTCGCGCCGAAACGACTCGCCGAACAGGTCGCCAGTGAACGGGAAGAAAAAGCGCGTATTGTTGTCACCATCGCTTCGCTCAGCGCCATTTCAACCGTCGGAGAACATGCACATGCAGACGCAGTCGCTCAGTTTCGAAGTGAGAATCGCCCGCACGACCCAGGAACTGGAAGCTGCGTGCCGTGTTCGCGCGCTTTCATACGGACATCATTTGCCGCATCTGCACACGATGATGATGGAGCCCGATCTTCTCGATGCGGACGAAAATACAATTGTCGTGCTTTGCGTGGATAAGGAGAGTGGAAGCGCCGTGGGCACTGCCCGATTCCAGACCAACGCTGGCGGCCCACTACTCATCGAGCACAGCGTGACGGTACCGGAGACCATGCGACAGGACACGCGTGCCGAGATTACCCGGCTATCGGCGGTTCCAGGCGCCGATCCATTGGTCAAAGTGTGCCTGATGAAAGCGAGCTATCTGTTCTGCATGGCGACGCAGGTACGCTGGATCGTGATCGGCGCGCGTAGCGACGCGTTGGTTCGCCAATATCGTCGACTCGGTTTCGCCAACATACTCGACGGCGGCCAGACGTTGCCGATGCTGCACGCGGGACGATTGCAACACCATGTGCTGGCCTTCAACGTGACAACCGCCGAAAGTCGCTGGCGCGAGACGAAACATCCCTTATACGACTTCATGATCGAAACCGCGCACCCGGATATTCAACTGTTCTCCCGGCGCCCGGCCTTGCCGCGCCGGGAATCGGTGCGATCGACGGATCGTTCCGCTGGCTGGATGGCGCCTGTCAAGTGGGGAAGAAGCGCCGATGTTGGCGTCCGAGCCACCTCAGTTCGAACCGTCACGATTAACTGACCGCGACCGGGCTGATAGCCCCTCGAGAACGCCTTGGCGCTCGCTTTCGCGAAGGGCGAGCCAAGGTCGCATCACGTCGCGCAGAGCGTCGTTGGTGAATGGTTTGCCGAGCGCATCGTCCATCCCGACTGCCAGGGAATGACGACTTGTTTCCTCGTCGATGATGGCGGACAGGGCGATGATCGGCACTCTCGGTAGTCCCATCGCCTCCTCTTGGGCTCGAATCGAACGAGTCGCTTCGAATCCGTCCATGGCCGGCATCATGCAGTCCATCAGGATGAGATCGGGTCGATCGATTTCCCGCAATGCTCGCCGTACGGCTTCGGCTCCATCGGCAACGCGCTCCACTTGATGCCCTTGATTGGCAAGCATCGAACCGGCAATCAACGCATTCACGTCGTTGTCCTCGACTAAGAGGATTCGGGCGCACACATCGACACCGTTTGCAGACAGCTCGTCCCTGGGCCGGTCGTACGCACGAGGTTCCTCCGCGGGCTCCAGCTTGACCCAGAAGTCAAAAACCGAGCCGAAACCGGGCCGGCTCTTCAACGAGATGCCGCCGCCCAGGAGCTGGGCCAGTTCGTGCGCGATCGTCAGCCCGAGGCCCGTTCCTTGTCGCCGAGCCTCAGCATGGGACCCCACTTGTCGGAAGGCATCGAATACCACCTTCTGGTCGTCATCGCTGATCCCTACGCCCGTGTCCCTGACTTCGAAGTGAATTTCTCCGGGCTGGACGCCAGGCCAGACCATCAGATGGATCCAGCCCTTTTGCGTGAACTTGATGGCATTGCCCAGCAGGTTGTGGAGAACCTGTCTCAGTCGGACAGGGTCGCCGCTCACCCACACGGACCCATCGATACGGCTGTCCAGGGTGAAGACCAATCCTTTCTCCGCCGCACGAACCGAGTAGATGTCCGCGATGCGCTCGACCTCATTCCGCAGGTCGAACACCATTCGCTGAATCCGCATCTGTCCGGATTCGATCCGCGAGACGTCGATCAAGTCGGTGACGAGGCGCAGCAAATGGGTTCCGGATGCCTCGACGAGTTCCATTCGCTTCTTGACGACCGGGTCGCTCGTCTCGACGTGCACGAGCCGGGCGACGCCCAGCATTCCGTGGATTGGTGTGCGCAGCTCGTGACTCACCGTGCCAAGGAACTGGCTCTTGACGGCGGACTGACGTTGGGCCAGCTCGAGCGCCTGCTCCCGTTCAGCGGATATGCGGGCCGCGTGGATTCGCAGCAAAAAGACTTCCGAAAGCTTGGCGTCGGAGCGTCTCGCGGTGATGAGTACCTGAACGAGGAAAAGAGTCAGGCCGACGCCGCCGTAAGCGCCAAACGCGTCTCCCCGCAACAGCATGCCGAGGGCCATCGGCACGATGATGGGTACCACGTAGGCGGCGGTGGCGACCTTGCTGACCTGAAGCCCGAACGTCGCCACGCAGGCGACGCAGCAAAGACTCGCCGTAACGAGCGACGCCGTATTGATGTCCGAGCCGATCACCCAGAAACCTGCCAATCCCCAAACGGCACCATCGGCGCCGAGAAGCCAATAGGTCCTTAACCGCCACGGCTTGCCGCTTGGGAAACCTCGGCGGCGATAGATTTGGGACTGGATTACCCGCGGCGTGACTACAAGGAGCTTCATGGCGACCCAGAGCTGGATCGCTCGAAGATCGACCACTCCCACGAGATGCATCGCAACGATCACCGCAAAGGCCGACGCGATCAGGGCCGCAAACGCCGCGTGCGACCAGACCATGCGCACTTGCTCGTTTGCTACGTTTTCCCTGGTATCGGCGTCGAGATCGACGCCGAGGCGGGCCGCGATCTTCTGAAGAATCACGGGCTTCAATACCTCTGCAGCAGGACGGCAAGGTCAGCAGGGCAGCCGATGCCGTGCAGATTGCAGTGATGACGGAAGCTCTCGATTTGCTCGACGATCGTCGAGCCTGGAAGCGCCCGGGAATATTCGCGAAACATCTCGACGAGAGCCGAATCTTTATGCACGCTCAGCGCCCGAAGCCACTGTTGCAGGACACCGAATCGCACCTCGGCCGGCGCCTGGAAGAACTCGTCAGTCAGCGCTACGGAACCAAATCCGGCATCCAGATCCACGAACAATCCCGGCATGGGGATACAGAAGGGGGTTCCGTCATCCAGGGCTCCGAAGCGCGATGGAGTCAAGGTGGTCATTGGCAAATCTCCTTTGCACGTCACCTCGGTTCCTCGAAGTGGCCGTAAAACGCCGATTTCTATCAAACCCGCGCCGATAGCCTGAACCGGCAGTCATGACATTCTGAAAGATCGGTAGAAATCCTCGACGCCGCTCAAGCAACCTGAGCGGTGCGTCTTCCTCTGTCGGTACCCGATCCGATGGTTTCGCATCAGTTTGTAAGCCGGCCGCAGAGTAACGCGGCTCTCGAAGCCAGCCGCATGGGATACGAATGTCGTGCAGGTTGCAACCCATCTGTCGCAAATCTCACGAAAGCACTTGTAATTCCCCTGCCCGCCGCGGCGCGCTGAGCGTACGCTCCACCTCCCGCCTGCAAAAACCGCACGCGACACAACGCTGATCGATGAAAGAGTATCGCCTTCTCGCGTGGCCGGAACTGCCGGCCGAATACCAGCGCACGGCGCATCGCCGCGTCCTGAGCGACATGTCGTTGCGCTATTTGTCGCTGGCCCAGCTCTCCGACCTGAGCGGCCTGAAGAAGGGCGACCTAAAGAATTTCCTCGAATTGCTCGACCTGCGCGGCGTCCTCGACGAACGCGATGGCAGTGCACCCGATTCCTTCCTCGACTCGATCGGCCGGCTCGGCTGGCTGCGCCGCTCGACGGTCACCACGCACGACGAGCGCTGACGCGCTCGCAAGGCCCCTGCCCGCGAGCGCAAGGGGCCGGCTCAGTGCTTTTCCTTGGCGTGATTGATCGAATACTTCGGGATCTCGATCGTCACGTCTTCGCGCGCCAGGATCGCCTGGCACGACAGGCGTGAGGTGGGCTCGAGGCCCCAGGCGCGGTCGAGCAAATCCTCCTCGCTTTCGTCGAGCTCGCCGAGCGAGGCAAACCCCTCTCGGACCACGACGTGGCAGGTCGTGCAGGCGCAGCTCATCTCGCAGGCGTGCTCGATCGCAACGCCGTTCTCGAGCAAGACCTCGCAGATCGACTCGCCGGGCGACGCTTCGATCTCCTTGCCCGTGGGGCAGTACTCGGGATGCGGCAGGACCCTGATGATCGGCACGGTCAGACGTCCTCGACGCGGCGACCGGTCAGGGCACGGCGGATGCCGCGGTTCATGCGCTCGGCGGCAAAGTTCTCGGTGGCCGCGGCAAGGATCTTGAGGGCAGCGTCGATGGCGCCGCGGTCGGCCCGGGCGCGGACGCCGCGCAGATCGGCCATCGCCGCGTCGATTCCCGAGCGCTCCTCGGCCGACAACAAGTCGCCGTCGGCGTCGAGCGCCGATGCCGTGGCGGCAAGAAGGCGATCGGCATCGACCTGCGCCTCGCGCAGGCTGCGCTCGGCCATGTCGGCTTCGGCCGCGCCGAAGCTGTCGCGCAGCATGCGCGCCACCTCCTCGTCGCTGAGCCCGTAGCTCGGCTTGACGCTCACCGAGGCCTCGACGCCCGACTTCTCCTCGCGCGCGCTGACGCCGAGCAGGCCGTCGGCATCGACCGTGAAGGTGACACGGATCCGCGCCGCGCCGGCGACCATCGGCGGAATGCCGCGCAATTCGAAGCGTGCCAGCGAGCGGCAGTCGGACACCAGGTCGCGCTCGCCCTGCACCACGTGGATCGACATTGCCGTCTGCCCATCCTGGAAGGTCGTGAACTCCTGGGCACGCGCGGTCGGGATCGGGCTGTTGCGCGGAATGATGCGCTCGACGAGGCCGCCCATGGTCTCCAGGCCGAGGGAAAGCGGGATGACGTCGAGGAGCAGGACGTCGGCAGCCGCCGCGTTGCCAGACAGCGCCTCGGCCTGGATCGCGGCACCGAGGGCGACGACCTCGTCGGGGTCGAGATCGACGAGGGGAGGCCGCCCGAACAGCTCGCCCACGGCGCGCTGCACGAGAGGCATGCGCGTCGAGCCGCCGACCATGACGACGCCATCGATCTCGGAAGCCTTGACCCGGGCATCGCGCAATACCCGGCGGACGGCGGCAAGCGTTCGGTCGACGAAAGGCTTCGCGACGGCTTCGAGCTCCGCGCGCTCGACGAGAAGCGCAAGCGGTGCCACATCCAGGGCGAGCACAAAGTCGACTTGCGACGCGCTCGACAGCGCTTCTTTCGCTGCCCGCGCAGCCACCGCCGCAGCGCGCCGTTCATGCGGGTTCGTCGCCTTCGCAGCCCCGCGCTCGAGCGCCCAGGCGGCAAAGGCAGCATCGATGTCGTCGCCACCGAGAGCCGAATCACCGCCGGTGGCGATGACCTCGAAAACGCCCCTGGCCATGCGCAACAGCGAGATGTCGAAGGTGCCGCCGCCGAAATCGTAGACCGCGTAGAGTCCCTCGGAGGCGTTGTCGAGGCCATACGCGATCGCCGCCGCCGTCGGCTCGCTGACGAGGCGCAGGACGTGCAAGCCGGCGAGCTCGGCGGCATCCTTGGTCGCCTGGCGCTGTGCGTCGTCGAAGTACGCCGGGACGGTGACGACCGCGCCGAAGAGCTCCACATCCAGCGTGTCTTCGGCGCGCCGGCGCAGCGTCGCGAGGATCTCCGCCGAAATCTCGACCGGCGATTTGACGCCGGCCGCGGTCCTCAGCCGCACCATTCCGGGCGCGTCGACGAAGTCGTAGTGCAGGCCGGTAGCGTTCGCAATGTCGTCGAGGCCTCGGCCCATCAACCGCTTTACCGACACGATGGTGTTGTGCGGGTCAGCGACGGCCTGGTCGAGGGCCGGCTGGCCGACCTCGGCGCGAGCCTCTGCCGTATAGCGAACCGCCGAAGGCAGGATGACTGTTCCCGCCGCGTCGGGCAAGCACCGGGCGACGCCGTTGCGCACGGCGGCGACCAGCGAGTGCGTCGTTCCGAGGTCGATGCCGACGACGTGGCGCCGCTGATGCGGGTCGGGCAACGCGCCGGGCTCGGCGATCTGCAGCAAGGCCACGCGTCAAGCCTCCAGCGCCTCGAGGCGCTGCTCGACGTCGTCGGCGAACCGCTCGACGAACATGAGCGCCCTGACCTGCCGTGCTGCGCTCTGGAAGTCGGCCGAATGGTCGAGCGCAACGGCGAGATCCGCATAGGCCTCGCGTCGATGCGAATCCAGCTCGCCGGCGATCTTGACTATGCTTTCACGGCTGGCTGCGTCGTCGAGCGCCTCGCGCCATGCCATCTGCTGCATCAGGAATTCCGGCGCCATGGCGGTGTTGTCTTCGGCAGCGATCGGCACGCCGTTCAGCTCGCAAAGATAGCCGGCACGCCGCAATGGATCCTTCAGTCGCTCGTAGGCCTCGTTGACGCGAACCGCCCACTGCATCGCAGCGCGCTGCGCGGCAGCGCCGCCGGCAGCGAAGCGATCCGGATGCACTTCGGCTTGCAAGACACGGCGCAGCGCGTCGAGCTCGTCTCGCTTGAGCACAAAGCGTCGCGGCAGGCCGAAGAGGGCGAAATCGTCGCTATCGAAAAGCATGATCAAGAAAAAAGAGAAGGGCCCGCGAAGCGGGCCCGCTAGATCCAGCGAAGCGCCGAGCTACACGCGAAACGATTCTCCGCAACCGCAGCGATCCTTCTCGTGAGGGTTGATGAACTTGAAACCCTCATTCAGGCCTTCGCGAACGAAGTCGAGCTCGGTGCCGTCGATGTAGGGCAGGCTCTTCGGGTCGACGATGACCTTGACGCCGTGATCCTCGAACACGAGGTCCTCGGGCCCAAACGCGTCGGCGTACTCGAGCTTGTAGGCCAGGCCCGAACAACCGGTCGTCTTCACGCCCAGGCGCACGCCGACACCTTTGCCCCGCTTGCCGAGGTAGCGCGTGACGTGGCGGGCTGCCGCCTCGGTCAGGGTCACCGCCATGTCAGTGCGTCATAACCGCCGTGGTCGAAGCCGCATCGCGTGCGCGCTCGACGGCGTTCTTCGCCCGGTAGTCGCTCACGGCCGCCTTGATCGCGTCCTCGGCGAGGATCGAGCAATGGATCTTCACCGGCGGCAGCGCAAGCTCCTGGGCGATATGCGCGTTCTTGATCGTCAAGGCCTCGTCGAGCGACTTGCCCTTGACCCATTCGGTAACGAGCGAGCTCGAGGCGATCGCCGAGCCGCAGCCGTAGGTCTTGAACTTCGCATCCTCGATGAGGCCCGTCTCGGGGTTGACCTTGATCTGCAGCTTCATCACATCGCCGCAGGCCGGCGCGCCGACCATGCCGGTGCCGACCGTCTCGTCGCCCTTATCGAAGGAGCCGACGTTGCGCGGATTCTCATAGTGCTCGACGACTTTCGCGCTGTATGCCATTTCTGTTCTCCAGGTGATTCCGGCGTTTCGATTCAGTGGGCCGACCACTGAATCGAACTGATGTCGACGCCTTCTTTGAACATGTCCCACAGCGGCGACAGATCGCGCAGCTTGGCGACACGATCCTTCAGGGTCGCGACGACGTAGTCGATTTCTTCTGCGGTCGTGAAACGGCCGATCGTCATGCGCAGACTCGAATGCGCCAGCTCGTCGCTGCGGCCCAGTGCGCGCAGTACGTAGCTCGGCTCGAGGCTCGCCGACGTGCAGGCCGACCCGGACGAGACTGCGATGCCCTTCACACCCATGATGAGCGACTCGCCTTCGACGAAATTGAACGACATGTTGACGTTGTGCGGCACGCGCTGATCCGGGTGGCCGTTGAGAAAGGTCTGCTCGATGCCCGACAGGCCGTCGATCAGCTTTCGGTGCAGCATGCGGATGCGCTCGCTCTCGGTACCCATCTCGGCATGGGCGATGCGAAATGCCTCGCCCATGCCGACGATCTGATGCGTAGGCAAGGTGCCCGAGCGCATGCCGCGCTCATGGCCGCCGCCATGCATCTGCGCCTCGATGCGGACGCGGGGCTTGCGGCGCACATAGAGCGCCCCGATCCCCTTGGGGCCATAGGTCTTGTGCGAAGCCAGACTCATCAGGTCGACCGGCAGCTTGGCCAGGTCGATCACCACCTTGCCGGTCGCCTGCGCCGCGTCGACGTGGAAGATGATGCCGCGCTCGCGACACATCGCGCCGATCGCCGGAATGTCCTGGATGACGCCGATCTCGTTGTTCACGAACATCACCGAGACGAGGATCGTGTCGGGCCGGAGCGCCGCCTTGAGCTTGTCGAGATCGAGCAGGCCGTCCTCCTGGACATCGAGGTATGTCACCTCGAAGCCCTGGCGCTCGAGCTCGCGCATCGTGTCGAGCACCGCCTTGTGCTCGGTCTTGACGGTGACGAGATGCTTGCCGCGCGTCTTGTAGAACTGCGCTGCACCCTTGAGGGCCAGGTTGTCGGACTCGGTGGCACCCGAGGTCCAGATGATCTCGCGCGGATCGGCGCCGACCAGCGCCGCCACTTCCTCGCGCGCCTTTTCCACCGCCGCTTCCGCTTCCCATCCCCAGGCGTGGCTGCGCGACGCCGGGTTGCCGAAGTGCTCGCGCAACCAGGGAATCATCACGTCGACGACGCGCTGATCGACCGGCGTCGTCGCGCCGTAGTCCATGTAGATCGGGAAATGCGGGGTCATGTCCATGACGACGGCGGCTACTTCGAGAATGCCGCTCCCAGAGCGAATACCGAGTTCGGCGCCGTGATCTTGATCGGCTTGACGACCGGCTGCGTCGAGATCGCGCGCTTGACCGGGTGCTCTTCGATCGAGACGCCCTTGGCGATCTGCTCGTTGACCAGCTTCTTCAGCGACACCGAGTCGAGGAACTCGATCATCTTCGAGTTGAGGCTCGCCCAGAGGTCGTGCGTCATGCAGCGGCCGGCATCGTCACCCATGCAGTTTTCCTTGCCGGCACAGCCGGTGGCGTCGATCGGCTCGTCGACGGCGACGATGATATCGGCGACGGTGATTTCTTCGGACTTGCGGCCGAGCGAATAGCCGCCACCCGGGCCGCGCGTGCTTTCCACGAGCTCGTGACGGCGGAGCTTACCGAACAGCTGCTCGAGATACGACAACGAGATCTGCTGCCGGGCGCTGATCGCCGCCAGGGCGACCGGCCCGGAGTGCTCGCGCAAGGCGAGGTCGATCATCGCGGTGACGGCGAAACGGCCTTTGGTGGTCAGACGCATGCAATTACTCCTCGGTACGGTGTCGGAACGCCGCTGTGAGCGGCTGCCGGACGTTCGGCAAAAACCAAGCCGGCGCCCCGCTTCTTCCTTACCCGAGCGATTTGCTCAAGTATAACGGAAGCTGATTAATTCGGTCGAGATTGAGCCGATTAGTTCCGCTTCAAGGGCACCGCCGCCGGGAGCGGGACGATGTTGTCGATTCCAGGCGCGCCGAAGGCCTGCTCGCGCAGCGCCGCCAGCTGGTCGCGGACCCGGGCGGCCTTCTCGAACTCGAGATTCCTGGCGTGCTCGAGCATCTGCCTTTCAAGCAGCTTGATGCGCTTGCCAAGGTCTTTCTCGGACATCGAATCGGTCGCCGCGGCTTCCAGCGCCGCCCTGCGCTCTTCCTTGGCGGTCTTCTCGCTGTAGACACCGTCGATCATCTCCTTGACCCGCTTGCTGATGCTTCTCGGCGTGATGCCCTCGGTCGCGTTGTGTGTGACCTGCCGGGCACGGCGACGGTCGGTCTCGCCGATCGCCCGCTTCATCGAATCGGTGATCTGATCGGCGTAGAGGATCGCCTTGCCGTTGATGTTGCGCGCGGCGCGGCCGATGGTCTGGATCAGGCTGCGCTCGGAACGCAGAAAGCCTTCCTTGTCGGCGTCGAGGATCGCCACCAGCGAAACTTCGGGGATATCGAGACCTTCGCGCAGCAGGTTGATGCCGACCAGCACGTCGAAAGCGCCCAGGCGCAAATCGCGCAGGATCTCGACCCGTTCGACCGTTTCGATGTCGCTGTGCAGGTAGCGCACCTTGACGCCGTTGTCGGAGAGGTAGTCGGTCAGCTGCTCGGCCATGCGCTTGGTCAGTGTCGTGATCAGCACCCGCTCGTCGACGTCGACGCGGTCGCGGATTTCCTGCAGCACGTCGTCGACCTGATGCGTCGCCGGCCGCACTTCGACGACCGGGTCGATCAGGCCGGTCGGCCGCACCAGCTGCTCGACGACCTGGCCGGCATGCGTGCGTTCGTACTCGGCCGGGGTCGCCGAGACGAAGACGACCTGGCGCATCTTCGCCTCGAACTCCTCGAACTTGAGCGGCCGGTTGTCGAGCGCCGAAGGCAGCCGAAAGCCGTAGTCGACGAGCGTCGTCTTGCGCGCCCGGTCGCCGTTGTACATGCCGCCGAGCTGACCGATCATGACGTGGCTCTCGTCGAGGAACATCAGGGCGTCCTTCGGCAGATAGTCGACCATGGTCGCCGGCGGCTGGCCCGGGGCCGCCCCGGAGAGATGGCGCGTGTAGTTCTCGATGCCCTTGCAGTGGCCGATCTCCTGCAGCATCTCGAGGTCGAAACGGGTGCGCTGCTCGAGCCGCTGTGCCTCGACAAGCTTGCCCATGCCGACCAGCTCGTCGAGCCGGCCGCGCAGTTCCTCCTTGATCGTCTCGATCGCCGAGACGACGCGCCCGCGAGGCGTCGCGTAGTGGCTGGCCGGGTAGATGACGAAGCGCGGGATCTTCTGCCGGATCCGGCCGGTGAGCGGGTCGAACAGGGTCAGCGACTCGAGTTCGTCGTCGAAAAGCTCGAGGCGAACGGCGAGCTCGCTGTGCTCGGCCGGAAAGACATCGATCGTGTCGCCGCGGACGCGGAAAGTGCCGCGCGAGAAGTCGTTTTCGTTGCGCGTGTACTGCATGCGGATCAGGTGGGCGATCGCGTCGCGCTGGCCGAGCTTGTCGCCGACGCGCATGATCATCCGCATTTCGGTGTAGTCCTCCGGCGCGCCGATGCCGTAGATCGCGCTCACCGACGCGACGATGATCACGTCGCGCCGCTCGAGAACGCTCTTGGTCGCCGAAAGCCGCATCTGCTCGATATGCTCGTTGATCGCCGAATCCTTCTCGATGAAGAGGTCGCGCTGCGGCACGTACGCTTCGGGCTGGTAGTAGTCGTAGTAGCTGACGAAGTACTCGACCGCGTTCTTCGGGAAGAACTCGCGGAACTCGCTGTAGAGCTGCGCCGCCAGCGTCTTGTTCGGCGCGAAGACGATCGCCGGGCGGCCGATCTGGGCGATGACGTTGGCCATCGTGAAGGTCTTGCCCGAACCGGTGACGCCGAGCAGCGTCTGAAAGCTCAGGCCATCGCGGATACCTTCGACCAGCCCGGCGATCGCGGCCGGCTGGTCGCCCGCCGGCGGATACGGGCGAAAGAGCTGGAACGGCGAATCGGGAAACGTGACGAATTCACCTTCGGCGCTCGTGGCGGGCGTATCGGCAAGGGCGAGATCGGCGGAATCGGACATGGCAGATAAAATCGAGAGGCTTTGCCGCTGCGAGCGAAACCATAAAGGGTAGCGCAAAGGCCTCTTCAGGGCAAAGGTGGGGCAAAGTCGGCAGTCTTCCAAATGACGCCGCGACCCCCATTTCCAAGCGTGCCCGCGCGAATCCCGCAACACCAAGGACCGATACCTGATGCCTTCGCTCTTCGACTCCGTCGAGATGGCGCCCCGCGACCCGATCCTGGGCCTCAACGAGCAATTCGCCGCCGACCCGAACCCGGCCAAGGTCAACCTCGGCGTCGGCGTCTACTACGACGAGAACGGCAAGCTGCCGCTGCTGAAGTGCGTTCGCGCCGCCGAGGAAATGATGATGGAAGCGCCGAAGGCGCGCGGCTACCTGCCGATCGACGGCATCGCCGCCTACGACGCAGCGACACAAGCGCTCGTCTTCGGCGCCGCGAGCGAGGCGCGCCGCGCCGGTCGCATCGCCACCGTGCAAGCGGTGGGCGGAACAGGCGGCCTCAAGGTCGGCGCCGATCTGCTGGCGCGCATGAACCCGAAGGCGCGCGTCCTCATCAGCGATCCGAGCTGGGAGAACCATCGCGCTCTGTTCGAAGGCGCCGGCTTCGAAGTCGCCGCCTATCCGTACTACGACGCGGCGCGCCACGACGTCGATTTTGCCGCCATGCTCGGCGGGCTCCGGGCCGCGGCGCCGGGAACGATCGTCGTCCTTCACGCCTGCTGCCACAACCCGACGGGCTGCGACCTGACGCCGGCGCAGTGGCGAGAGGTCGTCGCCGTCCTTGGCGAGCGCCGTCTCGTTCCCTTTCTCGACATGGCGTATCAGGGTTTCGGCGAAGGCATCGTCGAAGACGGCCTCGCCGTCGAGCTTTGCCTCGGCGCCGGGCTCGACTTCTTCGTCGCGACGAGCTTTTCCAAAAGCTTCTCGCTCTATGGCGAGCGCGTCGGCGCGCTCTCGGTCGTCTGCGTTTCGGCCGACGAAGCGGCGCGCGTGCTGAGCCAGCTGAAGCGCGTGATCCGCACCAACTATTCGAACCCGCCGACGCACGGCGCCGCGATCGTTGCCCACGTGCTCTCGACGCCGCCTTTGCGCGCGATGTGGGAAGAAGAGCTGGCCGCGATGCGCGGGCGCATCAAGGCCATGCGCGTCGAGCTGCAGCGACGCCTCGAAGCCGCCGGCGCGCGCATCGAGACCGCATTCATCACGCGCCAGCGCGGCATGTTCAGCTACTCGGGCCTGACCCAGGCGCAGATGCAGCGCCTGCGCGGCGAGTTCGGCATCTACGGCGTCGACTCGGGGCGCATCTGCGTCGCCGCCCTGAACGAGAAGAATCTCGATGCCGTCGTCGACGCCATCGTTCACGTGAGCTGAGGAAGACCAACCATGATGCTTTACGAGTGGTACGAAGCGCAGCGCGCGCTTCTCAGCCCGTTCTCCGAATTCGCCAGCGCCTCGTCCAGGCTCTACAACCACCCGCTCTCGCTGTTCGCCCACACGCCGATGGCGCACCGCGTCTCGGCCGGGCTCGAGTTGATGCACCGCCTAGCGAAGGACTACGAGAAGCCCCAGTTCAACATCCGCCAGGTTCAGGTCGACGGCGCCGAGGTCGCCGTGCACGAGCAGGTGGCGATCGAGAAGCCCTTCTGCCGGCTGCTTCGCTTCAAGCGCTTCAGCGACGACCTGCCGACGCTGCAGCGTATGAAGTCGCAGCCGACCGTGCTCGTCGTCGCACCGCTCTCGGGCCACCACTCGACCCTGCTGCGCGAGACGATTCGCGAGCTGCTGAAAGCGCACAAGGTCTACATCACCGACTGGACCGACGCGCGCATGGTACCCATCGAGAAGGGCGCCTTCCACCTCGACGACTACGTCGCCTACGTGCAGGAGTTCATCCGCGCCATCGGCCCGGAGGTCAACGTGATTTCGGTCTGCCAGCCGACCGTGCCTGTCCTCGCCGCGATCTCGCTGATGGCGACGAACGGCGAGCCGACGCCGCGCACCATGACCATGATGGGCGGCCCGATCGACGCGCGAAAGAGCCCGACCGCCGTCAACAATCTGGCCATGAACAAGAGTCATGCCTGGTTCGAGAACAACGTCATCTTCCGCGTGCCGGTCAACTACCCGGGCGCCGGCCGCGCTGTCTACCCCGGCTTTTTGCAGCACGCTGGGTTCATCGCCATGAACCCCGACCGGCATCTGCGGTCGCACTACGACTACTTCCTCGACCTCGTGCGCGGCGACGGCGAGCAAGCCGACTTCCATCGTGATTTCTACGACGAGTACAACGCTGTCCTCGACATGCCGGCCGAGTACTACCTCGACACGATCAAGACCGTCTTTCAGGACTTCGCGCTCGTCAACGGCACCTGGAAGGTGAAGGGCCTGCCGGTGCGGCCGCAGGACATCACGACGACGGCGCTGCTCACCATCGAAGGCGAGCTCGACGACATATCCGGCGCCGGGCAGACGCGCGCCGCGCACGACATCTGCACCGGCGTGCCCACCGACCGCCAGTTTCACTACGACGCGATCGGCGCCGGCCACTACGGCATCTTCTCCGGCCGCCGCTGGCGTGAAAAGGTCTATCCGCGGGTGCACGAATTCATCGCTGCTTACCAGGGTTCGGATCCGGCGGCCAAGCCGAAGCGAGGGTCGGCGCAAATGATCGGCAACTCGGACAACGGCGCGACAGTCGCGAAGAAGACACGCGTGCCGCTGCGCCGCAAGCGCCAGGCGGCCTGAGCGCGTCCCGATGGCCGACGCCGCTGCCCTCGCCGACGCGCTGCTCGACGCCTTGCCGCAGACGCAGTGCACGCGCTGCGGCTATGCGGATTGCCGCGCCTACGCCGAGGCCATGGCCGCGGGTGATGCCGATGTGAATCGCTGCCTGCCTGGCGGCGCCGAAGGCGTCGAGCGACTGGCGCGGATCGCGGCGATGCCGGTCGTCGCGCTCGACCCGGAATGCGGCGTCGAAGCGCCGCGCACTCTGGCCGTCATAGACGAGGCGGCGTGCATCGGCTGCGCGCTTTGCCTCAAGGCTTGTCCGGCCGACGCCATCGTCGGTGCGGCCAAGCGCATGCACACCGTCATCGACGATCTGTGCACCGGCTGCGAGCTGTGCCTGCCGGTCTGCCCGGTCGATTGCATCTCGCTCGCCGCAGCGAGCGGCGCTAACACCGGCTGGAACGCCTGGAGCGAGGCGCAGGCCCAAGTCGCCCGGCGTCGCTACGACGCGCACAGTCAGCGCATCGGCGTCGAGTCGATTCTTGCCACGCCAGCGTCGGCGAACGATGCCGCGGCGGCGCGGCGAGAAGCCGTCGTAGCCGCACTTGCCCGCGCTCGCAATGCCCGCTCGGCCCACTGATCCGAGGCATCGCAGCCATGGACGACGCTGCGATCGCTCCTTTCTTCGCGACGCTGCGCGCCGCCAATCCGGAGCCGGCGAGCGAGCTTGAGTACGCGAGCGTCTTCGAGCTGCTTGCCGCGGTCGTTCTTTCGGCGCAAGCAACCGACCGCGGCGTGAACAAGGCGACGCGGCGGCTCTTCGCCATCGCGCCGACGCCGCAGAAGATGCTCAACCTCGGCCTGCCCGCGCTCGAGGACGCGATCAAGTCGATCGGCTTGTATCGGACCAAGGCGAAGAACCTCTTGGCGACCTGCCGCATCCTCGTCGACGAGCAGGGTGGCCAGGTGCCGCGAACGCGCGAGGCGCTCGAGGCGCTGCCGGGCGTCGGCCGCAAGACGGCCAACGTCGTTCTCAACGTCGCGTTCGGCGAATCGACGCTGGCCGTCGACACCCACGTGTTTCGAGTCGCCAACCGTACCGGCCTCGCGGTCGGGCAGACACCCCTCGAGGTCGAGACGCAGCTGCTGCAGCGGGTCCCGGAAGAGTTCCTGTCGCACGCGCACCACTGGCTCATCCTGCATGGCCGCTACGTCTGCCTGGCGCGCCGTCCCCGGTGCGAGAGCTGCGCGGTCGCGCGCTGGTGCGATTCGGCACCGGCCTTTCTCGCGAGCGCTGGGAAGACCTAACGAGTCGGAATGCGGCGTTCGCGGCGCACTGGGTCGAGAGCACCGCACATGGCCATGGCAGCGTCGGCGATGTGCAGGCCCTGGCGACTGACGGCGTCGCCGTTCAGCATGTAGCGCCAACGGCCCTTGACCGCCGAAAGCGAGGCATGACGGCGCCAGAGTGGTAACGCCGCGCTGTCGGTGGCCGCGCCACGCGCGGCGGCCCCGTGGCCAAGCGAGACGCCGAGGCGATCTGCAGGCTCTTTCTGCTTCCCGCTAAACCGCGAAGGCATGAACGCCTTCACGAGCACCAACGATTCGCATTCTGGAGGGCGCAGGCAGCGCGAAAGCGACGCCTACAATTCGCCACCGCCATCCGCTCCGAGCGCCATGTCCCAGATCGAAGAACTCGCCGAACGGGTCGAGCGCTTGCTGCTGCGGCACGAGGAAGTGCAGCGCACCAACGCGCTGCTGCAGCAGCAGTTGGCGGCGATCACCCACGAGCGCGACAACCTGCGCTCGCGCCTCAACGCGGCGCGCAGCCGGATCGACGTACTCCTCGAGCGCCTGCCGCGCGAGCCCGAAGCCGCAGACGGCAAGGCGCGGCTGCAAGACGGCACGACCGACGGCGAGTTGCGGAGCGTCGGATGAAGCAGGTCGAAGCGACGATCCTTGGCCAAAGCTATATCCTCGGCTGCCCCGAAGGCGGCGAAGCAGCGCTGCTCGAGGCCGTTGCCGCGGTAGATCGCGAGATGAGCGCGATCCGCGACGGCGGCAAGGTGAAGGCGCGCGAACGCATCGCCGTGCTCGCCGCGCTCAATCTCGCATTTGCCCTGGCCGAGCGGCTGCAAGCGGCCGTGACTTTCGATAGTCGCCCGGCCAGAAGCGGCGCAGGACGGGCTGCCGACGATACATCGTCGATCGACGTCGCCGGCCTGATCCGCCGCCTCGACATGGCCCTCGGCGCCGACGGACAACTGCTCTGAGCGCACGCATTTTCCCGGACTCGCGGCGTAGAATGAATTTGTCCGTCGCGTTCGCGTGAACTTTATATTTCCTTGAACCGATGCTCGCAAGAGCAAGGGCTTGGAACATCGCTTGGCAGGTGTGATCGTCTCGCGTCAGATGAACCCGAAACCAGGCTGACCTCGCCCACCTGAACTGCCTGGGTTCAGGAATGCGGTTCACGGTGCGCGGCGGACACCTATGACTGCACCAACGCTTGCAATGCGCTACTGGTTGATGAAGAGCGAGCCGAGCGAATGCTCGGTCGACGACGTCGCTGCGGCGCCGAAGAAGACCGTCCCCTGGGTCGGCGTGCGCAACTACCAGGCTCGCAACTTCATGCGCGACGAGATGCGCGCGGGCGACGGGGTCCTCTTCTATCACTCGTCGTGTCCCGAGCCGGGCATCGCCGGTATTGCCGAGGTCGCTTCGACCCCGTACCCCGATGCGACGCAGTTCGACCCGAAGAGCCATTACTTCGACGCCAGGTCGAGGCCCGAAGCGCCACGCTGGCAGCACGTCGACGTGCGTCTGGTGAAGAAGACGCGGCTGCTCGGCCTGCCCGAGATGCGCGCCCTTCCGGCGCTGGCCGCGATGCGCGTGCTGCAAAAGGGCAATCGCCTCTCGATCACGCCGGTGAGCGCGGCCGAGTGGCAGAAGATCAACCGCCTGCTCGCCTGAGAGCGCAGCCGGCCGCGACGCTGCACAGCGGCCCGGAAATTGCGGTGCCGGGCCCGGAGACAGAAAAGATGAGCATCGCCCCCTACATCAGGGAGATCGGCCGTGGCCGCGATGGCGCGCGGTCGCTCGACAGCGCCCAGGCCCACGATCTGATGAGCCAGGTGCTCGACCAGCGCGTCACCGATCTCGAGATCGGCGCCTTCGCCCTGGCCATGCGCATCAAGGGCGAGTCAGTGACGGAGCTCGCGGGATTTCTCGATGCCGCGCACGAGCGCTGTATCGCGATCCGAACCGACGTTGCCACGGTCGTGCTGCCCTCGTACAACGGCTCGCGCAAGATTCCGAACCTCACCGCGTTGCTGGCGTTGCTGCTGACGCAGCAGGGCCTGCGCGTCCTGGTGCACGGCCCGGTCCGCGACGGCACACGCGTGACGACGGCCGAGATCTTTCGCGATCTCGGCCTCACCTGTGCCGGCACCACCCGCGAGATCGAGGACGCGTGGAGCCGCCGCGAGCCGGTCTTCGTTCGCACCGAAGTGCTCTGCCCGCCGTTGGCGCGCCTCCTCGAAGTGCGCAACGTCGTCGGGCTTCGCAACCCCGGGCACACGGTCGCCAAGCTGCTCGCCGTCTGCCGCAGCGGGCCGACCTTGCGCGTCGTGAACTACACGCATCCGGAATACGGAACGCGGCTCGCCGAGTTCATTGCGCACACGCGCGCCGATGCCATGCTCATGCGCGGCACCGAAGGCGAGCCCGTCGCCGATGCGCGCCGCCGGCAGGCGCTCGACGTCTACTTCGCCGGCGAGCACCGAGCCGACCTGTCGCTGGCCGGGCAGCAGGGCGTCGTCACGGAAATGCCGGTGCTGCCGCGCACCAGCGACGCACCGACGACAGCGAGCTACATCCAGGCCATCGTCAGTGGGGCGATGCCGGCGCCGCCGGCGATCACGGCGCAAGTGGAGTGCCTATCGCGTGCGCTCGGCGCTCTAGATGGATCGGCGGTTCGCGAAGTCATCGGTTTGACCGGCGGCGCGGCGTGACGCTGCGGCAATAATCGCGGCGCATCCTTGCGCCGGAGACGTGATCTTGAAGCCGATCGACAAGCTGAACCGCCTCGCTGAATCGCACGGCGCGCTGCAGCCGGGCAAAGGCATGGTTTCCGGTGTCATCGCGCTGACGCTCGCGGTCCTCTGCTTCCTCGGCGTTCTCGCCTTCCACTTCCCGGAATACCTGACGACGCCGCAGCTGCGCAATTCCTACAGCGTCGAGGCGATGCGCCTGCTGCTGTTCTGGTCGCTCGTGCTGGCCGGTGCGATGGCGCTCTTCAACATCGTCATGAGCCGGACCCGCTGGCTGGCGCTCGCCGCCTTCGTGCTCATCGGCCTCAGCCTCGCTCTCGGCGGTCACAAGGTGCCGGTCAACGACTTCGCCGACGGCACGCCCTATATCGGCCTCGACTGGTTCATCCTCGACCTGCTCGGCTCGACGCTGATCTTCGTCTTCATCGAAAAGCTCTTCGCGCTGCGCAAGGAGCAGCCGGTCTTTCGCGCCGAATGGCAGACCGACTTTCATCACTTCATCGTCAACCACATGATCGTCGGCTTCGTCCTGCTGGCGACGAACCTGCTGGTACACAAGATGTTCGGCTGGGCCGCGAAGGACGGCGTGCGCGCCTGGGTCCAGGATCTGCCGTTTCCGATTGCCATCGTTCTCATCGTCCTCGTTGCCGATCTCGTCCAGTACTCGACGCACCGCGCCTATCACGAAGTGCCCGTGCTCTGGCGCCTGCATGCCGTGCACCACAGCGTCAAGAGCATGGACTTGCTGGCCGGATCGCGCCAGCACATCCTCGAACTGCTCATCACGCGAACACTGGTGCTGGCGCCAATCTTCGTTCTCGGCTTTTCGAAGGAAGTGATCGACACCTACATCGTCATCGTCGGCTTCCAGGCGGTGTTCAACCATGCCAACGTCAGCGTCCGGCTCGGGCCTCTGCGCTACGTCATCGTCACGCCCAACTTCCATCACTGGCACCACTCGCAGGACGACGAGGGCATCGACCGCAACTACGCCGCGCACTTTGCCTTCATCGACCACGCCTTCGGCACGGCGCACCGGGCCGACCGGCCCTGGCCGGATCGCTACGGCGTCGTCGGCGACTACGTGCCGAACGGCTTCTCGGAGCAACTGGCGTTTCCATTCCGCTGGAAGGGAAGTTGAAACGACGCCGCGCAGGGCCGTCGTGACGAGTTTCGACGTCGCAATCATCGGCGCCGGCGCGGCCGGCCTGCATTGCGCCGCGATCGCCGGTCAGCTCGGCTTGCGCGTGGTCATGATCGATCACGCCGAGCGGGTTGCCGAGAAGATCCGCATCTCGGGCGGCGGCCGCTGCAACTTCACCAACATCGACACGAGCCCGGCGCAGTTCCTCTCGCGCAACCCCGACTTCTGCCGCTCGGCGCTGGCCCGCTACTCGCCGCGCGATTTCGTCGACCTGGTCGAGCGGCACGGCATCGCCTGGCACCACAAGCACAAAGGCCAGCTCTTCTGCGACGATTCGAGCCAGCAGATCATCGACATGCTGCTCGCCGAATGCGCGGTCGGCGGCGTCGCCCACTGGCAGCCGAGCACGGTCGAGAGCGTCGCCGTCGAGGCCGGCGCCTTCGCTCTTTCGACGACGCGCGGCGCCGTCGTGGCGACAAAGCTTGTCGTCGCCACAGGCGGCCTGTCGATTCCGAAGATCGGCGCCAGCGACTTCGGCTATCGCCTGGCGCGCCGGTTCGGCCACTCGATCGTCGAGACGAAGCCCGGCCTCGTGCCCCTGCTGCTGCCGGGCGAGCCTCGTGACCGCTTCGAGGCGCTGGCCGGCGTCTCGTTGCCGGTGCGCGTCGCGACCGGAAGCGGCCACGGGCGGACCGAGTTCCTCGAGGATCTTCTCTTCACGCACCGCGGCCTGAGCGGCCCGGCGGCGCTACAGATCTCGAGCTACTGGCGAGCCGAGGAAGGCATCGTCGTCGATCTTGCACCCGGCATCGATCTGCGGACCGGGCTCCTCGCCGCCAAGCGATCTTCGGCGCGAAGCGCCGCTGCTGTACTCGCCGAAGCGTTGCCACGCCGCCTCGTCGACGCCTGGCTCGAGCCGATGCCGGCGCTGCGCGAGCGCAAGCTCGCCGACTGCCGCGACCGCAGTCTCGCTGATCTCGCCGCCGGCCTGCATGCGTGGCAGCTCACACCATCCGGCACCGAGGGATACCGAAAGGCCGAGGTCACCGTGGGCGGCGTCGACACTCGCGAGCTCGATTCGCGCAGCCTCGAGAGCCGCCGCGTTACGGGCCTGCATTTCATCGGCGAAGTCGTCGACGTGACGGGCTGGCTCGGCGGCTACAACTTCCAGTGGGCCTGGGCGAGTGCCGCAGCCTGCGCCCGCGCCCTGGGCGCGAATTGCGACAGGGCCCGGGCCGGGCTATAATCATCGACTTAACGTTTTGTGCCAGTTGCTACATGACCACCGTCCGAGTCAAGGAAAACGAGCCTTTCGATGTGGCCCTTCGCCGCTTCAAGCGGACGATCGAGAAGCTCGGCCTCCTGACCGATCTGCGCGCCCGCGAGTTCTACGAGAAGCCGACAGCCGAGCGCAAGCGAAAGAAAGCGGCCGCGGTCAAGCGCCACTTCAAGCGCGTTCGCAGCATGCAGCTGCCGAAGAAGCTCTACTGAGCCGGGCGCGAAGCGTCCTGATTGAAGAGCCCGCGTCCGCGGGCTTTGTTGTTTTGGCGGAGTGCAGACCCATGAGCCTCAAGGACCGCATCACCGAAGACATGAAGACCGCCATGCGCGCCAAAGACGCGCCACGGCTGCTGACGATCCGAGGGCTGCTCGCCGCGATGAAGCAGCGCGAGGTCGACGAGCGCATCGTGCTCGACGACGCCGCCGTGGTTGCGATCATCGACAAGCTCGTCAAGCAGCGCAAGGACTCCATCGCGCAGTTCGCCGCCGGCGCGCGGCAGGATCTCGTCGACAAGGAAACGGCCGAGCTGCACGTGCTCGAAGGCTATCTGCCGCAACGTCTCGGCGCCGATGCGATCGCTGCCGAAGTCGCGGTCATCGTCGCCCAGACCGGCGCCAGCGGCCCGTCCGACATGGGCAAGGTGATGGCCGCTGCCAAAGCGCGCTTCGCCGGGCGCGCCGACATGGCCGCCGTCTCGGCCGCCGTCAAGGCGGCGCTCGCGCGCTGAGGCCACCATGACGCTCCCCCTGCAACGCCTCGATGCCGACGTTTGCGTCGCCCCTCAGCTCGCACCCGATGCGATGGCCGAAGCGGCCGCTGCGGGTTTTCGCAGCGTCATCAACAACCGCCCCGATTTCGAAGGCGGTCCGACGCAACCGACGAACGCCGCGATCGAGGCGGCCGCCCGCGCCGCCGGGCTCGAGTATGAGTTCCTGCCGGTGGCCGGCAACTACCAGAGCCCGGAAGAAATCGCCCGCTTCGGCGAGCTGCTCGCCTCGATGCCCAAGCCGATCCTCGTCTTCTGCCGCAGCGGCGCGCGCTCGAGCAAGCTCTGGCAGGCAGCGACCAGCCGCTGAGTCGCGCCCCGCGCCGTTGCATGCCCGCCTAGCGCAAACACGCATCAGGGCGCACAGGTCGCAAACCTAGAATCGGCGGCGCTTCGAACGGCCGATCGGTCCGGCGTTCGACGGGCGTACACGGATCCACCCTTCGGAGACACCGTTGCCGGCACTTCTAGCGCTTTCACGGCGCATCGATCGTTTCAGCGAATGGGCCGGCCGCTGGATCGCCTGGCTGGTGCTGGCCGCCGTCCTCATCAGCGCCGGCAATGCCGTCGTCCGCAAGGCGTTCAACGCCAGCTCGAACGCCTTTCTCGAGATCCAGTGGTACCTGTTCTCGGCGGTGTTCCTGCTTGCCGCCGGCTACACGCTGCTGCGCCAGGATCACGTTCGCATCGACGTCGTTCTCAGCCGCTTCTCTAAGCGCGTGCAGATCTGGATCGACATCTTCGGCATCTGCTTCTTCCTCTTTCCTTTCGTCGTCGCCGTCATCTACCTGGCCTGGCCGATCGTCGCGCGAGCCTACATCTCCGGCGAGATGTCGGGCAACGCCGGCGGCCTGATCCGCTGGCCGGTCTTCGCGCTGCTGCCGCTGGGCATGGTCATGCTCGGCGTCCAGGGGGTCTCGGAGTTGATCAAGCGCATCGCCTTCCTGCGCGGTCTGATCGAAGACCCGACGCGACGACAGCAGGCCAAGACAGCCGAGGAGGAGCTCGCCGAATACCTCGCAAAGCAGCAGCAATCGAACGCCGCCGGCGTGACGGCTGGAAAGTCCGCCCGTGATTGACTTCCTCGCCGCGAACATGGCGCCGATCATGTTCGCGAGCCTGATCGTCTTCCTGCTCGTCGGCTATTCGGTTGCCTTTTCGCTCGCCGCCTGCGGCCTCTTCTTCGGCGTCGTCGGCATCAGCATCGGGGTGCCAGGCATGGCGTCGCTGATGCAGGCACTGCCGTTGCGCATCTTTGGGATCATGCAGAACGAGACGCTGCTCGCGATCCCGTTCTTCACGTTCATGGGCCTCGTCCTCGAGCGCTCGGGAATGGCCGAGGACCTGCTCGACACCATCGGCCAGCTGTTCGGCCCCGTGCGGGGCGGTCTCGCCTTCGCCGTCATCCTGGTCGGCGCGATGCTCGCGGCGACGACCGGCGTCGTCGCCGCTTCGGTCATCTCGATGGGGCTCATCTCCTTGCCCATCATGCTGCGCTACGGCTACGACCGGCGCGTCGCCACCGGCGTCATTGCCGCCTCGGGCACGCTGGCGCAGATCATTCCGCCGTCGCTCGTTCTCATCGTCCTGGCCGATCAGCTCGGGCGCAGCGTCGGCGATCTCTACAAGGGTGCCTTCATCCCCGGTTTCACCCTGACGGGTCTCTATGTCGTCTACGTCATCATCGTCGCCTTCCTTCGCCCCGCTTGGACGCCGGCCTTGCCGAAGGAGGCGCGCTCGATCCGCGAGCCCGACGGCACGGGCGGCCTGCGCTCGCTCGGCGTCGTGTTCGTACTTTCGATCGCAGCCGCTCTCGCCTTTGCGAAGTCGCGCCCCGTCGAGGTGCCGACCGACGAGCTGATCGTCACCTCGATGTGCGTCGGCGTCGGCTTCGCATTCGCTCTCGCGCTGCTGAATCGCGTCCTCAAGCTGGGCCTGCTGTCCCGCATGGCCGAGAAAGTCACCTTCGTTCTCATTCCGCCGCTGGGGCTGATCTTTCTCGTCCTCGGAACGATCTTCCTGGGCATCGCGACGCCGACCGAGGGGGGCGCCATGGGCGCCACCGGCGCGCTCGCCATGGCGTTTGCCCGGCAACGTCTCGACATGCGGCTGCTGCGCCAGGCCATGGATACGACGATGAAGCTGTCCTGCTTCGTCGTCTTCATCCTCATGGGCTCGACCGTCTTCTCGCTGTCGTTCCAGGGTGTCGACGGACCGAAGTGGGTCGAGACCCTGCTGACTGCGCTGCCCGGCGGTCAGCTCGGATTTCTCATCGTCGTCAACCTGCTGATCTTTTTCCTCGCCTTCTTCCTCGATTTCTTCGAGCTCTCGTTCATCGTCATTCCCCTGATCGGCCCGGTCGCCGACAAGCTCGGCATCGATCTCGTCTGGTTCGGCGTGCTGCTCGCGGTGAACATGCAGACCTCGTTCATGCATCCGCCATTCGGCTTCGCACTCTTCTATCTGCGCAGCGTCGCGCCGACGAACGACTACGCCGATCGCGTCACCGGCAAGACGCTCGCCAGGGTCACGACGGGGCAGATCTACTGGGGCGCCGTGCCCTTCGTGCTGATCCAGGTGCTCATGGTGGGCCTCATCATCGCCTTCCCCGGCATAGTCTCCGGCGGCCTCGGTAAAGCCGCGGTGGTCGACACTTCGAAGGTGAAGTTCGACTTCCAGCCCGACAACGAGAAAATCGAGATGGATGCCAACAAGCTCTTCGGCCCGGCGACGGCCAGCAGCGACTCCGGAGCAGCTTCTTCGCCTGCGTCGTCGGCGACTGTCGATCCGCTCGAGCAAGCAGCCGAGAAAGCGAAGAAATAGGCCGAAGAAACCCCGCGGGCCGAAGCCTCGCGGGGCGGGTTCGAGGGCCGGTATCGAGCGGGCGCCTTCGATGTCTCAGAGCTTTTGTGCCTGCATGAAGTCGTCGAAGCTGGCCTCGGCGAAGCGGAACCAGAGGTTTTCCTCGCGTCGAAACGCAGAGTAGTCGTCGTAGATCTTCTTCCAGTTCGGATTCTTCGCCGAGAGGTCGCTGTAGAGCCCTATCGACTCACGGTAGGCCGTGTCCATCACGTCCTTCGGAAAGCGGAAGAGCTTGGTTCCACTAGCAACGAGCGTGCGCAGGGCGGCCGGGTTTCTCGAGTCGTACTTGGCCTGCACTTCGACGTGCGCAAATGCAGCGGCGCACTCGACGATCGCCTTGTAGTCGGCGCTGAGCCCATCGTAGGCTTTCTGGTTGACGAAGAGGTCGAGTTCGGCGCCGCCTTCCCACCAGCCGGGATAGTAGTAGTTCGGCGCGACCTTGTTGAAGCCGAGCTTCAGGTCGTCGTACGGGCCCACCCATTCGGCGGCGTCGATCGTGCCCTTTTCCAGCGCCTGGTAGATTTCTCCGCCCGGGATGTTCTGCGGCACGCCACCCATGCGTTCGATGACCTTGCCGGCGAAGCCGCCGACGCGGAACTTGAGGCCCTTCATGTCGGCGACCGACTTGATTTCCTTGCGATACCAGCCGCCCATCTGCGTCCCGGTGTTGCCGGCCGGGAAGTTGACGATGTTGTAGGCCCTGTAGAACTCGCGCATCAGCTTCAGGCCGTTGCCGTCGTACATCCAGGCCGTCTGCTGCCGCGAGTTCAGGCCGAATGGGATGGCGCAGCCGAGGGCAAAGCAGTCGTCCTTGCCGAAAAAATAGTAGGGCGCGGTGTGCACGATCTCGACCGTTCCCCCCTGCACGCCGTCGACGACGCCGAAGGCCGGCATGAGCTCGCCTGCGGCATGGGTCGAGATCTGGAACTTGCCGCCGGTCATGTCGCTCACCTTCTTGGCGAACGCTTCGGCGCCGCCAAACAAGGTGTCGAGCGACCTCGGAAAGCTCGAGGCCAGGCGCCAGCGGACATTGGCCTGGGCATTGACGATCGCCGGTGCCGCCCCGGCGGCGAGCACGCCGGCAATTCCGGCCCCTCGAATCACGGAACGACGCCTCATGCTGTCTCCTCTTGCGAGCAATCAAACCGGCCGGATTCTAAGAAGCGGCCGTGCGCCGGCTCACGGGGAATACCCGCGCGGTTGCTGGCGCACTCACGCGCCCGCGATCTTCATCCGCTCGATGAGCACCGAGCCGATCGTCTTGCTGCCCATCGTATAGGCATCGGCGCCGACGGCGACGATGGAGCGCAGCATCTGGCGCAGATTGCCGGCGATCGTGACCTCGTGGACGGGATAGGCGATCTTGCCGTTCTCGACCCAGAATCCCGCCGCGCCGCGCGAATAGTCGCCCGTCACGAAGTTGATGCCCTGGCCCATCAGCTCGATCACGAAGAGGCCGCGATGCAGCTTTTTCAGCATGGCGACGAGGTCGTCGCCGGGCGCCGTGAGGCGTGACGCGAGCACCATGTTGTGCGAGCCGCCAGCGTGGCCGGTCGTCTTCAAGCCGAGCTTGCGCGCCGAATACGTCGAGAGGAAATAGCTCTGCGCGACGCCGCCGGTGACGATGTCTCGCGCCTTCGTCACGACGCCTTCGTCGTCGAAGGGTGCGCTGCCCTTGCCGCGCAGCCGGTGCGGGTCCTCGCGAACGTCGATGTGATCGGCGAGCACCGGCTTGCCGAGACTGCCTTCGAGGAACGACGACTTCCGATACAGCGCGCCGCCGCTCGTCGCCTGCACATAGGCACCGAGCAGGCCCGAGGCGAGCGACGATTCGTAGAGCACCGGCACTTCGCAGGTCTTGATCTTGCGCGACCCGAGGCGCGACAAGGCCCTCTCGGCGGCATAGCGGCCAACCTTCGCGGGGGCGGCAAGCTCGCCGGGAACGCGCATCGACGTGTACCAGGCGTCGCGCTGCATGTCATCGCCCGAGCGGCCCGGCAAGGATGCGATCGGCGCGACTGAAAGCGAGTGCCGCGAGCTCGCGTAGCCGGCACCGAAGCCGCGCGTATTCGCGGCGTAGAAATGCGACTGCTGCGCCGAGACGCCGGCGCCTTCGGAATTCGTAATGCGCCGATCGACGGCGAGCGCCGCCGCTTCGCATTCGGCAGCGATCGCGATCGCCTGCTCGGCGTCGATTGACCAGGGATGGAAGAGATCGAGGTCACGCTCGGCCGCGGCGCCGATGGCGAGGTCGTCGACATCGGGCAGGCCGGCGGCCGGATCGGCGGCGGTGAAGCGGGCGATGTCCCACGCGGCGCGAACGGTCTGCTCGAGGCCGGCCGCCGAGAAGTCCGACGTGCTGGCGTTGCCGCGCCTCTGGCCGGCATAGACGGTGACACTCAACGACTTGTCGCGATTGCGCTCGACGTTTTCCGTCTCGCCCTTGCGCACCGAGACCGAGAGCCCGACACCCTCGGAGACTTCGGCGACCGCGTCGCTCGCGCCGAGCGATCGCGCCGTCACCAACGCGCCTTCGGCGAGCTCGCGAAAGCGCTCGCGCGTATAGGCGAAGTCGGAGGGCGAAAGCGATGCGGCGATCAAGGAAGGCATGGAGGAGGAGAGTTGAGGCACCGGCGCAAGCCGGCGCCAGGCACGAGGCGACGGCTATCATAGCGACGACCTTCTGCATGCTGTCGCGCCCTCGTGCGAACCCGCCCCGCCCCTCACGCGCACGCTCTCGCCCGAGACGAATCGGCCATCGCTGCCGCGCCTGTCGAGCGGCCGAGCAAGACGCGGCGCAAGGAAGCGTCGCACGACCTGCAGGCTCTGGGCGTTGCCCTGCTCGAGATGCAGGACGAGCACGTCGCCGGCCTCGGCCTCGACGAAACGCTGGTCGACGCGATCCGTGCGCATCGAAAGATCCGCAGCCATGAAGCGCGCCGGCGCCAGCTGCAGCTGATCGGCAAGCTGATGCGCTCGGCCGACGTCGCGCCGGTGCGTCAGGCTGTCGCCGACATGCAGCTCGGCCGCGCCCGCGATTCGCTGGCCCTGCATCGGGCTGAGCGCTGGCGCGCGGAGCTCCTTGCCGAAGACGCCGCGGCGACGCGCTTTGCCAGCGACCATCCCGAGGCCGATGTGCAGCAACTTCGCGCGCTGATTCGCAACGCGCGCAAGGACCAGTCGCTCGCGCCCGAGCAGCGCAGCGGCCGCGCCTATCGCGAACTCTTCCAGTTCATCCGCGAGCATGAGCACGACGCCTGAGGCCAGCGCTTCGGCGAAGAGTTACGAGCGCGTGCGCATCGGCCTCGTCTCGGTGAGCGACCGCGCTTCGGCCGGTCTTTACGAAGACAAAGGCATCCCGGCATTGCGCGATTGGCTCGGCCGCGCCCTTCTCAATCCGATCGACTGGGAAACGCGCCTCATCCCCGACGAGGAGGCGACGATAGTCGCGACACTTCGCGAGCTCGTCGACACGGCTCGATGCGACCTCGTCCTGACGACCGGCGGCACCGGCCCGGCACCACGCGACGTCACGCCCGACGCGACGATCGCCATCGCTGACAAGGAGATGCCCGGTTTCGGCGAGCAGATGCGGCGCATCAGCCTCGCCTTCGTGCCGACGGCCATCCTCTCGCGCCAGGTCGCCGTCGTCCGCGGCAAGGCGCTCGTCGTCAACCTGCCGGGCCAGCCGAAATCGATCGCCGAAACGCTCGAAGGCATGCGCGACGCAAGTCCACCGCTGCCCGGCATCTTCGCCGCCGTGCCCTACTGCATCGACCTCATCGGCGGCCCCTACCTCGAAACCGACGACACGGTCTGCAAGGCCTTTCGCCCGAAGTCAGCCGTCCGCGTGAGGCCTACTTCACGAGGCGATTGAGCCGCTCGGCGTCGAAATGTTCGGTGGTATGCGCTTCGCCGGGAACGCAATCGGCCGTCGGCAATTCGCGCGAGCGTGACGAGAGCTTCTCGATCGCCTGCCAGAGCAGCGCGATCTGGTGCTCGTGCCCGGAGGCGTTGTCGATCAGGCCCTTCATGGCCTGGGAGACCGGATCGTCGCCCTGGGTCAGGCCGTAGGCCGAAAAGCCCATCTTCGCGGCCGTCGCTTCGCGCGTGGCGTCGGCTTCGGCCTGGATGATGCGCGCCGGGTTGCCGACTGCCGTCGCACCCGGCGGCACCAGCTTCAGCACCACCGCACTGGAGCCGACACGCGCGTCGTCGCCGACGGTGAAGCCGCCGAGCACCTGCGAATTGGCGCCGACGATGACACCGCGGCCAAGCGTCGGGTGCCGCTTCGCGCCCTTGGCGAGCGAGGTGCCGCCGAGCGTCACGCCCTGATAGATCGTGCAGTCGTCGCCGACCTCGGCGGTCTCGCCGATGACGACTCCCATGCCGTGATCGATGAAGACGCGCCGACCGATCTTGGCACCCGGGTGGATCTCGATGCCGGTGAGAAAGCGCGCGACGTGTGAGACCCAGCGCGCCAGCCAGTGAAAGCCATGACGCCGCCACCAGGACGCCTGCCGGTGCAAAACGATGGCGTGCAGGCCCGGGTAGCACGTGAGCACCTCCCACGACGACCGCGCGGCCGGGTCGCGATCGAGGATGCAGGCGATGTCTTCGCGCAGGCGCTGGAACATGGAAGGCGGTGCAGAGCTAAGGGCGGGCCAGCCGAGCTGAAGGTGAACCGACAGAGCTGATGCGAAACAGTTTACCGGCTGTGCTCTTCGATTGCTCGGGCGATGCCGCGCAGGATCTGCACCTCTTCCACGGTTAGCTGCGCCCGGTTGGCAAGGCGGTGCAGGCGCGACATCAGCTTGCGCGGCGCCTTCGGGTTGAGAAAGCCGAGCGTCATCAGCGATTCCTGCCAGTGCGCGAGCAGGCCGCGGATCGCGACGGCATCGGCGCGAATTCCTTCATCGGCGCGCGCCGCGACCGCAAAGCCGCCCAACGCCTGCCGCCAGTCGTAGGCGACGAGCTGCACTGCCTGCGCGAGATTGAGCGAGCCGTAGCGTGGGTCGGTGGGAATCGAGAGGCTGGCGTGGCAGGTGTAAAGGTCATCGTTGGACAGGCCGAAACGCTCGGAGCCGAAGACGAAGGCGACGCGGTGCGTGCCCGCTGCCAGCTCGGCGAAGAGATCGCGCGGCGCGAACGTCGGCGGCCCGAAATCGCGCGGCGTCATCGCCGTCGCGCATGCATAGGTGATGCCGTCGAGCGCTTCGCCCAGCGTCGCGACGACGCGCGCGGCAGCGAGAACGTCGGTGGCGCCGCTCGCCATCGCGACCGCTTCCTCGCGCCGCTGCACGTCGGCCCAACGCGGCGCCACGAGAACGAGATCGGCATACCCCATCACCTTCATCGCCCGCGCCGTCGCGCCGACGTTGCCAGCGTGGCTGGTACCGACCAGGATAAAGCGCGTAGGGTCCTTGCTCATGGTCGGCCGCTAAAATTCGCAGTTCTTCATTTTGCAGCCGCACCGCGGCCAGGCGCTTCTCGACGCGCCTGCCCCTCCCCACGAATCCCCGAACATGTCGCAAGCGCTGCACCCCATGCTCAACATCGCCATCAAGGCAGCACGCGGCGCCGGTGCGATCATCAACCGCGCATCGCTCGACCTCGACCGGCTCCAGGTCAACACCAAGGCGCCGAACGATTTCGTGACCGAGGTCGACCACGCGGCCGAAGCCTCGATCATCGAGACGCTGCTCGGCGCCTACCCCGGCCACGGCATCCTCGCCGAGGAATCGGGCAGTACGCGCGGCGCCAAAGACAGCGACTACGTCTGGATCATCGATCCGCTCGACGGCACGACCAACTTCATCCATGGCCTGCCGACCTATGCCGTCTCGATCGCGCTGGCCTTCCGCAACCAGATCCAGCAGGCCGTCGTCTACGACCCGGCGAGAAACGACCTCTTCTTCGCCTCCAAAGGACGCGGCGCCTTTCTCAACGACAGGCGACTGCGCGTCTCGAAGCGTACGCGCATGGCCGAAGCGCTGATCGGCACCGGCTTTCCTTTTCGCAAGGGCGACGACGTCGACCGCTATGTTCGCCTCTTCACCGCCGTCATGAAGAGCTGTGCCGGCCTGCGGCGGCCGGGCGCGGCGGCGCTCGACCTGTGCTACGTCGCCGCCGGCTGGTACGACGCTTTCTTCGAGACCGGTCTTTCGCCCTGGGACGTCGCCGCCGGGTCCCTGCTGGTGACCGAGGCCGGCGGGCTGGTGGGCAACTTCACCGGCGAGGCCGACTTCCTGCACCGCCACGAAGTCGTCGCCGGCAATCCGAAGATCTACGGCCAGCTCGTGCAGATGCTGGCGCCGCATTCGAGCGTCGCGGAGGCCGCGCGCGCGAACGCACCGGCGAGCAGCTAGTCGCTCGATGAACGCCGCCGAGCTGATCGGCCACACGCCGATGATGGCGCAGTACCTGAAGAATCGTCCCGCAAGCCGCGCCAGCACTCGGTTTCAGGGCCTGGCTGTCTAACGAGAATCCACGGGTTCCGCAGACTTGCTACCGGGCTACGCGCTGTTGGCCACGCCGGAAATTAGACAGCTACTGCCTGAACGAATCCTTGCCGCGGCCGCAGCCGGGCTCATATTCCGCACATGTTGCGACGTCATAACTTGGAGTTGCAGTTGACCCGTTTTCGTGGACACCTCATCCTCACGGGAGAAGGCGTCCAACGTGGAGTGAGCCCCGTGGTACAGCCGAAGGGGTTCACTCCATGCGCCGAAGTACTCGTTGGAGAATGATCTTTGGCCGACGCGCGGGTCGCTCGGGTGGAGTTGGCCGGCGATGAGGGCGACCTGACAGCAACGGAGGGCGCCATGTCGGCGGACGAGTAGGCCGCTGTAATCTTCTGCCAGGACTTCGGGAGACAT